>Ga0207671_10000186_pt1 | contig 95503 bp, 73 predicted proteins | sample KBSC24metaG_FD_184352 | JGI IMG/M metagenome (GOLD analysis project Ga0207671, IMG submission 184352) | Corn rhizosphere microbial communities from Kellogg Biological Station, Michigan, USA - KBS C2-4 metaG (SPAdes) (version 2) | ecosystem: Host-associated > Plants > Roots > Rhizosphere > Soil...
CTCCGGCGGCTCGACCAGCGGGGGCAGCGGGGGCAGCAACTCCTCCGGTAGCGGCGGCAGCGCCAGCACCGGCTCGGGCGGCTCGGACGGCACGACCGCCGATTGCACGGCGCTGGATCCCATCCCCCGACGCCTGTGGCGTCTGTCCGTGGAGCAGTGGGGCGCGGCCGTGAGGGATCTGCTGGGCCTGACGACCGCTCCCATTCCGCAGAACCGCGGCGGCGAGGCGGCCTATGCGTTCTTCAGCGATTCGACGCTGGGCATCGACCCCGATTTCCAGTACGCGCTGTACGAGTCGTCCCAGAACGACGTGCTGCCGGCCATCGCCTCCCGCATGACGACCCTGGCGCCGTGCACCGGGACCACGGCAGCGGCACAGAGGACGTGCGCCATGACCTTCGCCCAGACCATGGGCGCCAAGGGCTTCCGCCGCCCCTCGATTCGTCCGAGGTGACGAACCTGATGGCGGTCTACGACGCGGGCGCCACGGTCGATTACGCGACCGGTATTGGCCTGGTGGTCCAGGCCATCATCATCGCTCCCTCCTTCACCTACCGCACCGAGCTAGGGCCGACGACGTTGACGGCGGACAGCTCGGGGAATTACCCCGACACGACCCTTAACCCCTACGAGATCGCCAGCCAGCTGGGTTTCCTGTTCCTGGGAACGCTGCCCGACGCCGCCTTGACCGCGGCGGCCGCTGATGGAAGCCTGGCGACGACGGCCGGGTTGACCACGCAGATCGACCGTCTGCTGGCCCTGCCGGCCGTGAAGGCGAATCTGACCAGCATCGTGATCGATTGGTTCAACGTTCGCCAGATGTTCGACAAGGCCAACAAGGACACCAGCCTGCTCACGGGGCTCAGCTCGGCGGACAGCGATCAGAACGCCATCGTCAATGACCTGTACCAGGCGACGCAGCAGTTCGTGACCGACGTGCTGTGGACCAGCGGGGGCACGGTCAGCGATCTGGTGACCTCGCAGAAGACCTACCTCAACAAGCGGCTGGCGACGCTGTATCCGGGGGCGACGTTCTCCGGTGCCGCGCCCAGCAGCAACAGCACCTTCGTGGCGGCGACCTGGCCGTCATCGCAGATGCGGTCGGGAATGCTGACCCAGCCCAGCTTCTTGTGGTCGGCCTCCGACCCCGTGAAGACCTCGATCGTGAAGCGCGGCAAGCTGATTCACGACGACATCGTTTGCCAGGACGCTCTGCCGCCTCCCGTGGATCTGTCCACCCCTTCTGCGATGAACGTCATCTCGTGCAAGTCGCCCGACGGCACGATGTCGCTCTCCACGTGCGACAGCGAGATCCTGCAGTCGGACGCGCGGATGATGTACGCGCCGTGCAAGACCTGCCACGCGCAGATGGATCCCTACGCCCGGGTCCTGCAGAACTTCGGTCCCATCGGCAACTTCCGGACGGCGGATGAGGCGAATCGCCCGATCGATTCGTCGGTGACCTTCACCGCCCCGCCGCTGGCTCCCCAGATGGCGTCAGGCTCGGTCGCTTTCGGTCAGTTGCTGTCCTCGAGCGGCGTCATCAAAGACTGCGCCGTGCAGAAATTCACCAGCTACGCGCTGGGCACGTCCATCAACACGTACAACACGTGCGAGGTGAACGACCTGCGCGCGAAGACGGACGGAACGGTCGCTTCCATGTTCAAGCAGGTGGCGATGGCCAATATCTTGCGCAAGCGCGCTGGAGGTGCGAAGTGAGCTCGTACAAGTTTGCCAGGCGGTCGTTCCTGCAGGCCGCGGGCGGCGCGGCGACCCTGCTGAGCCCCATGTTGCGGTCGATCGAGGCGCGGGCCCAGGGCGCGAAGGCGCCGCTGCGCCTGCTGATCATCCACCATCCCCTGGGGTGCGGGCCGGGCCTCGCCACGTGGCGCCCCAACGCGACCGCCACCACGACGAACTTCACGTTACCGATGGAGTCGGCGCCGTTCAACGCCACGGCGACGCCCCTGCAGAAGTACATGTGCATGATCGACGGCCTGAACGTCGTCACGCCGTCGGGGCAGAACACCCACGAGGGCGGTGTGGTGGCCGTCATGACGGGTGTCAACGCGCTGGGGAAGGGGACCACGCAGCAGGACTGGGCGGCCGGCGCTCCTTCCATCGATCAGCTGCTTCTGAACAACTCTCCGACGCTGGGCGGTCCGACCCAGCCGAACCCGACCATGTTCGGTTCGCTGCAGCTGGGGGCGGACGTCCGCTCGGACCGCAACGAGGTCGCGCCCCGGGTGCTGTCGTACAAGGCGCCCATCGCCGGCTCTGATCCCCTGTCGCGGCGCCAGCCGCTGTACCCCGACACGTCGCCGTACAACGTGTTCGGGCGCATCTTCGGCGGCGCGCTGCCCACCGGCGCCGACCCGGCCAAGATCCTGGCCCAGAAGCTGTCGGTGATCGACTTCATGAAGAAGGACATCGCCCGCATGCAGACGCTGATCCCTGCCTCCGAGAAGGACAGGCTGGCGTCGCAGTTGACCTCCATTACCCAGCTGGAGGCCAGCCTGCGCCAGACGTACATGTCGACGACCGGCACGACCGGCGTGTGCACGAAGCCCGCCACGCCCCCCATGTACGCGAACACCAGCACGGGCAAGCAGATGGACAGCGTGACGTACACGACCGGCTCGGGGGTCGACTACTACGTCAGCGGGTCACCGAACAGCCATCCTCACCAGGACCTGGGGCTGAACCAGCTGCGCCTCATCAAGGCGGCCTTCGCCTGTGACATGGTCCGCGTGGCGACCTTCATGTGGTCGGCCGGCACGAACTGGGTGGTCTTCCCGGGGATGTTCCAGGGCGCGACCATCAAGGGCAACCCGCAGTCCTCGCCGCATCATCCGCCCAGCCACAGCGATCCTTCGGGCGACACCATGACGCGCGACTGGCTGAACCAGATCAACACGTTCTATTCGGCCACGACCGCCACCGCGCTGCAGGAGTTCGCGACCACGCCGGACATCGACGGCAACATGCTGCTGGACAACACCGTGGTGGTGTACCTGTCCGAGGTGGCCCGGGCGTGGGACCACAATCAGCAGAACATGCCGCTGATCGTGTTCGGCGGCAAGAACACCGGCGTGAAGGGCGGAACGTTCCTGAAGGTCACCGGCGGCTCGCTGCCCCAGCAGACCGGCGGCAGCGGAAACCGGCCCTTCAACGACTTCTGGCTGTCCCTGCTGCCCGTGTTCGGGGTGGATGGCAGCGTGCTGTCGAAGACCAGCGGAGCCCTGCAGTCGACCGGCCCCATCAGCGGCATCTTTTCGTAGCGGCCCCGTTCTGTGGTAACGATCGTACAGGTTGTTACCGATCCGTAAGCCGCGCGCGGCGAATCCGAGCGCAGACACCGCCCGTGGAGGGCCGTTCTCTGCCGTCCCCGCAAACCTGAGACTGGCCAACCAGGCGGCGCTGCTGGGTCAGCTGCTGGCCAACAAGACGGCGAGCCGGGCCGAGCTGGCCAAGGCCACCGGCATGAGCAAGCCGACCACCGGCAAGATCATCGACGATCTGATCAACGCCGGCGTGGTGGAGGAGATCGACGTCACGGGGGTAAGCCGGCCCAGCGTGGGGCGGCCCGGCAAGCAGCTGCGCCTGGCCACGGACCGGCCCCGCTTCGTGGTGGTCGACCTGGGCGTCGAGATGACCCGCCTGTCCGGCTTTCCGCCCGCGCCACCCGACCAGGAGAGCTGGGCCATGCAGTTCAAGACCCCGATGCGGATCGAGGTCTGGCAAGAGAAGCTGGCGGAGTGCGCCACCCAGCTGGCGATGCGACGGCCGTGGGCGGTCCTGATCAGCACCCCGGGGGTGGTCGACGAGCGGGCCGGGCGGGTGCTGTTGTCGCCCAACCTGCACTGGTCCGAGCAGGCCGATCTGCCGAAGATCCTGGGCCAGATCTGGTCCGCCCCGGTGAGCCTGGTGCAAGAGGTGCGTTGCCTGGCCCTGGGCGAGCTGGGCTGGCGAGCCGGGGGCGACGACTTCGTCATGGTCGACATCGCCGACGGCGTGGGCGGGACGCTGATGCTGGGGGGCCGCCTGTTCGAAGGCGGGCTGCCCATGAGCGGCGAGATCGGGCACATCCCCATTCCCGGCAACGACCGGCACTGCGGCTGCGGTGGCCGCGGCTGTCTGGAGACGCTGGCCTCGCAACGCGGGATGATCCAGAGCCTGCGTGAGTCGATGAGCGATCCGCCGCGCTATCCGCTGACGTTCGCGGACGTGGTGAAGGCGGCCGAGCGCAAGCTGCCTGTCTGGATGCGCGATACCTTCGACGCGATCGCCACGGGCGTCAGCGCCGCCCTGAACCTGTACGGCGTGCGACGGGCCGTGCTGGTGGGGCGCATCACCGAGCTGCCCGCCCTGGCGACCGACTACCTGATCGACGTCATTCAGCGCGCCTCGATGTGGAGCCGTTTCGAGACGGTGTCAGTGACGCTGGCGCCCAAGCGGATCTCGCGCGGCCTGGTCATCGCCGGCATTCACCGCTTCGTGATGCCGACCGACTGGTCCGCCTGAGCGCGCGGATCGGCCGGCGTCCGGGCGGCCCCCGTTCGGGGCTTCAGCCCTGCAGCACGTGCGCGCCGCGGGAGGGGCGGGCCACGAACCAGGTCAGCGCGCGCTGGTGCCGCTGCCGGTAGCGCTCGGCCAGGCGCTCGCCCACGGCGGCGGCGCGCTCGGTGGCGACCAGAGTCACCGTGCAGCCCCCGAAGCCACCCCCGGTCATGCGGGCGCCCGAGACGCCGCCCCCCTCGCCGATGTCGGCTGCCAGCTCGACCAGGGTGTCCAGCTCGGGCGAGCTGACCTCGAAATCGTCGCGGAGCGACCGGTGGCTGTCGTACATCAGGGAACCGGCGGTGTGCCAGTCGCCGCGCTCGAAGGCCTGGGCGGCCGCGGCCGCCCGTTCGTTCTCCGTCACCACGTGACGCGCCCGCCGGAACAGCAGGCCGCCCAACCTCGCCTCGGCGGCCTGCACCTGGGCCAGCTTGGCCTGTCCCAGCTCGGGGACGCCCAGGGTCCGTGCCGCCTCGACGCACTCGGAGCGGCGGACCGCATAGGCGCCGGCGCCCAGGGAATGACGGACCTCGCTGTTGGCGATCAGCAACGACATCTTCGCGCCGGCGAAGGGAACGGGGCGCGTCTTCCCGGTGTGGCAATCGATCAGCAAGGCCCCGGATTCGTTCCCCATGGCGGAGATGAGCTGGTCCATGATCCCGCACGGCACGCGCGCGTACTGGTGCTCGGCCTCCCGGCACAGCCGCGCCTTCTCGATCAGGTCCATGGGCTGGCCCAGCGCCGTCTCCAGCAGCGTGGCCAGGGCCACCTCGAAGGCGGCGCTGCTGGACAGCCCGCCCCCCAGGGGGACGTCCGAGACGACCAGGGCATCGAGGGCGGGCAGGGCGTGGCCGCGGGAGAGAAAGCCGGCCACCACGCCGCGCGCGTAGTTCGCCCACGAGGGCTCACCGGCGGTGGGGGGCGCGTCGAGAGGGATGTCGACGGACTGGTTCACCGCCGCGCTGTGGAGCTGCAGGCGCCGTCCCTCGCGCGCGGGTGCGGCGGCGATGAGGGTGTACCGCTCGATCGCCATGGGAAGGACCAGGCCCCCGCTGTAGTCGGTGTGGTCACCGATCAGATTTACCCGGCCGGGCGCCGCCACGATCCACCGGGGCGGCCTTCCAAATTTCTCTGTGAACTCCGAAGCAGCTGTGCCAGACAGCACGGCCACTCTCTTATCATGATCGTCGCGGGCGATGGGGGTCATTCGGTGTTTTCGGCAGGCAGTTCGTCGTCGGGGGAGGGCGTCGCCTCCCCGCCTTCCGGGCAGGATTGCGAGCGCGCCCGGCACGGGCCGGTGAAGCGGTGGGGGCGGGGCGCGGTCAAGCGAACCAGCTGACGAGGTGGGCTGGAATGGTGACCTATTGGGTGAGGTAGCTGTTGCGCATCACCTGGACCCGACTGTCGGTGCACAGGGTGCAGTTCGCGCCGTAGAACATCTTGCGATTGGCAGTGTCGTTCATCAGGTGAACGCGGAACCAGGCGGTCATCCCGAAGATGTCGGGACCCTTGGGGCCATTCTGATACAGCCACCCACCGTGGTCGGCGGCCAGGTTGTCCACGAACATGGCCGGCTGGCTGGTGACCGAGGCGTAGGTGCTCATCACGTTGCTGCAGGGGACGACCGTGTCTTTCCCGCCGCAGAAGAACAGGGCAGGGCCGTGGATGCCCGCGTTCGCCGTGGTGCCCGACACCGTCGAGATGGCCGAGATGCGTGGATCCGACGCCGCCTTGCAGGTCGACAATCCGCCCTCCGAGTGGCCGAATGCGCCGATGTGGGTGGTGTCGAGGTGGTGGTAGTACGGGCTGGCCGGGTCGTCCGCTTGCTGGATCAGCCAGTCCAGTCCGACGATCGTGGGCAGCGGGTTGCCCTGGGACGTGATGGTGCTGAGCGACGCCACCACCACGAACCCATGCGATGCCATCTGTTGCATCAGCATGAGATAGCTGCCGCAGTACTGGCCGCCGCCGGTGACGCAGGCGGGAGGGTTGGGCTCGGGGTTGTCCGTGTGACCGTTCGCCCAGACGAGGATGGGATGACAGTATCCGCTCTGGGCCAGGTTGGTCGGGCGATAGACGTTGAAGTGTTGCTGCGTGTTTCCGTAGACCGGGTCGGGGAGGGCGCCAGCGGCCGGACCGACGTTCTTGTCGGCGGTGACCTTGAACGGTCCAGCCACCGTCGGATCGGCGGTGGGCCAGGCCATGCCCACGCAATTGCTTTGCAGCGTGGCCCCGCCCTGACCGCCGCTGCCGGAATGTCCGGCGGCGCCGCCCGACTGTCCGCTGCCGCCCGAAGACTGACCCCCGTGGCCCCCGGCGCCGATCTCAGCCGCTTGTCCGCCCATTCCGGGGTGGCCACCGGGGGCGCCGCTGGAGCCCCCGCCGGCCATCGCGCCGCCGGTGCTGACGGTACCGCCCGTGGCGGTCGCGCCGCCGGAGCCCACGGCACCTCCCGCCGCGCGCGGCGCGCCGCCGGTGCCCACGATGCCGCCGCTTCCGACATGGCCGCCGCTGGCGGTCGCGGCGCCTCCGGAGCCCGAGTTGACGCCCCCGGTTCCCTGTCCGCCGGAGCCATTCATTTCCGAGCCGCCCGAGCCGCTCGAGCCGCCGCCGGACGCACCGCCGCAAGCGGACAGCAGGAAGATCCCGGCTACGCCGACGGCCCTGAACAGCCAGGGCAAACGGTGAGGGTGCATGTCAGAGCCTGTCGCTGGACACCGTCGATTGTTTAAAAAAGATGATGAAAGCGGTCCGCGGTGGGCAATTTGCACCGATTTCCAGCGACGGGCGGGGTGCCCGCGATCGACGGCGCCGCGATCCATGTGCGCCGCGGTATCCACGAAAGCGCGCCGCCGGTAAGATGGGCAGCATTTGCGACGGGCCGTCGTCCAGAACGTGCGTAGCTTCTTCACCCGCCCGCCCAACGCCAACCTGACGGTCAGCGGCGCTGACCTGGCCGGCACGGCGCTGGCCGCCGCCGTGGTCGCGTCGTGGGCCGCGGTGGCCGGCGGCCGCTTCTCGCTGGCGGCGCTGGCCGCCTGCGAGGCTGCCTTCTTCGCCTTCTACCTGGTGGGCTCGCTGCTTGCGGCGTGGCGAGCGCTGGCCGCCGGCGCGCTGTTCGATCTGCCGCTGCGCTTGCTGGCCGGTTACGCCGTCGTCAACACGGCGCTGCTGCTCCTGGCCTGGCTGTCGCCGCTGGGAATCATCGCCAATTTCCTGACCGTGTTCGCGCTGGCGATCGCGACGTTCGTTGCCGCGCGGCCGACGCGCCGGCCGTCCGGGGACGACGCCGTCGCGCTGCTGGCGGTGGCGCTGTCGCTGACCGGCGCCACGCTGTGGTGCCAGGACTGCCTCCGTCCGATCACGGTGGAAGGGAACACGGTCGTCTTCAAGCCGTGGATCGACGGCTTTTATCACGCGGTCCACCTGCGCATCTTCGGCGAGGGACATGGCGCGGCGTCGATCGACGACTTCCGCATGGCGGGGGTGCCGGCCCGTCTTTATCACTACGGCGCGTACCTGACGCCGGCCTTCATCAGGCAGGCGGGCCGCATCGGCTCGTACACGGCGTTCGCGGGCATCCTGATGCCGCTGGGCGTGTTCTTCACGGGCCTGGGCGCGTACGCGCTGGTGGGATCGTTCTGGAAGAGGTGGCCGGGGGTGGCGGCGGCCGCGGCCCTGCTGCTGCTGCCCGACGGGGCGCAGCACGGCATGCAGAACAGGTTCATGTCGTATCACTGGCTGACGCAGATCTCGCCGAGCGCCAGCTACGGCCTGGCGCTGCTGGCCGTGGCCTGGTTGTTCGTGCTGCTGGGCTGCACGCAGGGGCGGCCCTGGCAGTTGCTGGTCGGGTGGGCGCTGGCGGCGATCCTCGCCCTGTACAAGCTGCATTTCTTCATCGCCAGCGCGCTGCCCCTGTTGCTGGTGCCGCCGCTGTTCTTCCGACGAAGCTCGCGGGGGGGGCCCCCGGGGGAAAGCGTGCCGGGAAGCTTGGGACCGCTGAAGCGCGCCTTGTGGGCGGCCGGCGCCCTTGCGCTCTACACCGTCACCGTCGCGGTCGTGCCGAAGTTTCCAGGAGTTCCCCCCATTCGCTTCGACGGCTCCTCCGTCGCGCAGATCATGGCGCTGATCAAGCAGTTCGCCGAGCGCGGGGCCTTGCGTGACTTTCTCGATGCGCGGCTGGGCCCCGAGCAAACGCTGCTCTCCAACGTTGCCGTGGGCACGCCCTACGTGCTGCTGTCGACGCTGGGGGTCTTCCTGCCCCTGCTGGTGACCCTGGCCATCGGCCTGCGCCGCCGGTCCCCGGCCGTGCTGGTGGTGCTTCCGCTGTTGCTGCTGGCCAACTTCCTGGCGATGTTCCTGGGGCTGGCGCTGGACATGCGCAGCAGCACGCCCGACGAGCTGTCGCACCGGCCCCTGATGATCGCGTACTTCTTCGTCGTGACCTGGACGGGGGGGGCGGCGGGCTTGCTGCTGTGCGAGTCGCGGACGCTGGGCCGCGTGGCCCGCCCCCTGCTGATCGGGCTGATGGTGCCGTGCCTGGGCTTCCCCGCCGTCCTGGGCGCCGGTGTGCAGCGCATCGGCGCGATGCGCATGTTCTCGCCGGTCCGCGTGCCGCTGGGGCTGGTGCGCGCGGCCGAGTACATGCGCGACCATGGCGAGGCCGGCGAGCTGTTCCAGGATTCGCAGTTCGACCGGACCTATGTCGTCGCGGCCGTGGCCGAGCGCAAGGCCTACGCCGGGCGTACCCTGACCATCATCGATTACAACAGCGATCTCCTGCAGCAGCGCATGTCCTTCATCGAACGTTTCATGGACCTGCGCGACGGGGCCACCATCTCGGCGGCGGCGCAGCAGATCGGTCTGCGCTGGTTCCTGCTGAATCCGGGGGACCAGCTGGGCTGGCCCGCCGAGATGGTGCAGCGGCCGGCGTTCGAGCTGAACGGATACCGGCTGTATCACTTCTGACATGGAGACGAACACCAACGAGCGTCGCTTCACGCCCGGGAAGGTCTCCCTGGCCCTGGCGGCGGTGGCGCTGGCCGTCCTGGTCGCGCTGGGCGCGGCGGACGCCCGTTACACGCAGGGGCTGTTCGTCCACACCACCTACTTCTTCCTGCTGGGCACCGTGCTGTGCTGGGTGGGCACCTACCTGCACGCCGGACGCGAGGTGCGACTGGCGACGGTCGGGGCATGGGTGAAGGAGAACTGGCCGGGGCTGGTGCTGGCGCTGGCGCTGACCACGGTCGCGATGCTGGCGGTACATCCCGCGCTGCGCATCCTGTCCGACGAGGCCGATCTGGTGGGGACGTCGAAGAACCTGTTCGCGTCGCGGACCGCGACGTTCACCGTGTCGGGCAAGAACTACTTCGACAGCTACTGGGACATCGACGTCGCCATCGACCGGCGGCCAGCGCTGTTCCCGTTCCTGGTCAGCCTGGTTCACGTGGTGCGCGGCTATTCGTACCGGAACGTGTTCCTGTTCAACCTGCTGGTGCTGCCGGCCTTCGTGCTGCTGTCGTACCGGCTGGCGAAGTCGCTGGGAGGCGAGACGTTCGGCGTCGTCGCGGCCCTGCTGGTGGTGGCCCATCCCATCACCCTCATCGCGGTCCGCTCGGGCGGCTTCGACTTCTTGGCCCTGTTCTTCTCGCTGCTGGTCCTGAAGAGCCTGCTGGATCACGTGCGGGCTCCCTCGGCGGCGCGGCTGGCGCTGGTCTGGATGAACCTGTGCCTGTTCGCCGAGATCCGCTACGAGAGCGCGCTGTTCATGGTGCCGGTGGTGGCGCTGCTGCTGCTGTTCCGCCTGGTCACGGTCCAGCTGCTGGCGCCGTACGCGTTCGTGTACGCGCTGACGCCCGGCTATCTGGCGCCTCGCCTGTGGCAGGCGGTGCTGCGCGGCAGCCTCCCCGAACAGGACCCCGGCGCGGTGGCGATCAGCGCCCAGAACTTCTGGAACAACACCTGCGAGTACTTCAGGCCGGTGCTGGCCCCCCTGGGGCCGTACCCGTCCCACGCCGGCATGGTGATCGCGCTCGGCCTGCTGGGCTGCCTGTGGTGGCTCGCGTCGCGGCGCCGCCAGCTTCGCTCACCGCCATGGGGCGATGCCCAGCTCAGATTCGCCGCGTTCGTCGCCGCCTGGATGCTGCTGCAGGTCGTGATCGTGTTCGCCTACGTGTGGGGCCGGGCCCAGGCGCCCTCGGCGGCCCGCCTGCTGATCGCCATCGACACGTTCTTCTCGTTCGCGGCCGCCTGGCTGCTGGCCGTCGCGCTGCGGCGCTGGCGGCCCTTCGTCGCGGTGCTGCCGGCCGTGGCGATCCTGACCATCCACGTGCCCATCGCCTCGCAGCACCGGATGCTGAACCGGCTGACCCAGACCAGGGAATCCGCGACGGTGTGGCGCTTCTTCGAGGGCCTGCACGAGAAGCGCATCCTGATCGTGGCCGATCGCCCGGACCTGTACACGATCATAGAGTACGGCGCGATGAACTTCTCCGCTGCCCGGCAAGATCCGGTCATCTTCGACGCGTTCGCCCGCCACCTGTTCTACGACATCTACGTCGTCCAGCAGATCGCGCTGTCGACGAACAGCCCCCTGCCCGGCTACGAGCTGTGGCCCACCCGTCGCTTCGAGACCATGCTCGAGTTCCAGAACGACGCCGACGTGTTGATCCGCATCTCGCGCCTGGCCCACTGACGGCCCAGCGTCACCGCTGGGCCGTCCCAAACACCGGAACGATCGGTCGGCCTACTTGCCGTAGCCGGCGCTGACGATGTTGGCCTGGATGGCGTTGTCGGTGGCGTCCGAGGGGTAGCCCGACACGATGGCGCCCTCGTAGAACGTGCCCTGGCTGGCCGTGTTGTTGCTGTAGCAGCAGTCGCCGCCGCTGCCGAGCACGATCGAGCCCTGCTTCTTGTTCGGGCTGTACCCCGAAGGGACCGAGCCGCTGTAGAACGTGCTGAGGTTGCCGGTGGTGGCGTCGGCGCCCTTGAGCGCGAACGTCCCCGTGCCGTTGTTCTTCTCCATGGCCGTGACGTACGGGAACGTCAGACTGGGATCGTTCGTGTTCTGGCCGCCGCTACCCTTGGAGTACAGGCCTCCCTCCAGGTCGGCCATGACCCAGGGACCGGTACCGGCCCCCGTGCCCCAGATCGTGCAGTTGCTGAAGTTGAGGGCGTCCATGGAAGGACCGGCCACGTACGTCCGGCTGGTCTCGCCGTTGCCGTAGTCGAAGCAGCACCCACTGCCGAAGTGCTTGCCGCTGGTCACCATGTAGATGCCCTGGGGCGCGCTGCCGGTGGGCATGCCCGACTTCGAGCCGTCCCGCCAGTAAGCCTGGCTGGTCTTCATGTACAGCGAGTACACCTTGTGGCCGCCCACCATCAGCGACTCCTGCGTGGCGTTCGAAGCCGTCTGGCCCGAGTGCCCCATGACGCTGCTGTCGGGCGTCTCCGCCTCGACGAAGTTCCCGTGACCAGACTGGTCGTAGACGATCGTGATCGTGCAGGTCGTTCCCATGCAGAACGCATCCTGGGCAGCGCTGTCGGCCAGGCCGCCCGGGTTGATGACGCCGATGTCCTTGGTCGTCCCGTCCGAGGCGCGCTTCACCTTGTACAGGTTGCCGCTGTAAGAGCCGAGGAGCGCGCGCACGGTGCTGTGCGCGGCCACGCACGTGTTGTTGGCGGCGGCGAAGATGTCGCAGGGGGCCATGCCCGACGAGCCGCCCGGCATGCCGTTCATGCCGCCGGTGGCGGTCATGCCCCCCGCGCCGCCCCTGGCGCCCGCGCCGCCAGTCCCGACGGCGCCGCCCGAACCGGTCTTGCCGGCGGCACCCGAACCGCCGGAGCCCGGGCTGCCGCCCGAACCTGGCGTGCCGCCCGAGCCGGGGGCGCCGCCTGAACCGGGCGCGGAGCCGCCCTGCAGGACGATGGTGCCGGAGATCGGCAGGACGGTTGGCTTCGGCGTCACGGTCAGGGTCGTCCCCGCCGTGCAGTACGAGTAATCGACGTCGCCGTCGGCGTTCAGCCCCGAGCCGGACGTGGTGTAGTTGCCGTCCTGCATGGCCCAGGCGGAGACGACGCCCATGCCGGCCTTCTGGTTCGCCGTCGCAATGCAGTTGCACTGACCGCCGGCGCCGCTGGTGCAGGTGACCTTGTCCCACCCCTGCGAGGTAACCGAAGCGCCCGCCTTCTCACAGGAGACGGCGACCGACGAGACCGACAGACACGAGCTGTCCAGAGGGAAGGTGATCGAGCCGGTGGTGAGGGTGTCGTCGACGTAGGTCCCGTCGCTGTTGGCGGTCCACGTCCCGGTGACCTGCAACGCGCCGACGACCGGCACCGTCTTGCAACCCAGGCTGGCGAACATGACGCTCATGTCGCCGGAGACGGCCAGGCAGGACGACTTGACGGTCCAGGTGCCGACCACCGAACCCCCGCAGGTGGTGCCGTTGGGGCAATTGGGGACGGTGGTTCCGCCGCTGCCCGGCGCGCCTCCCGAGCCCTTCGACCCGCCGCTGCCGGAGCCCCCGCTGCTGGAGCTGCTTCCGCCGCTGCCATGGCTACCACCACTGCCGGAGCTGTCCGCGCCGCCGCTGCCCCCGTTGCCGCTGGTGCTGCTGCAACCGGCGGCGGCAACGGAAGAGGCGAAAATGACTGCGAGAGCGAGTCGGAGCTGGCGTTTTGGCATGAAACCTCAGAGAACTACTGTCCCGTTCTCGGCGCCTTTGTTAACAAAAACTACAAAATCGCCTGCCCGCTCTGGCGAGGGGCGCCGCGCAGGTTCCGCCGGCCGGCCTCGTGGTGCAGCATGATAGGATTTACCGCTTGGCACGCGACGACCAGCAGGATCTCGGCGACGGCCGACTCGGCGTGGCAGCAGGCGAGGCGGGCACCGCGCCGGACCGTGCGGCGCTGGCGATGCGTGCATTCTCCGTGAAAAAGCGCTTTCTCGCCATGTACAAACGCGCGAACGCCGGACACATCGGCAGCGCCCTCTCGTGCGCCGAGCTGCTGGTGCTGCTGAAGTTTGCCTGGATGCGCGACGAAGACACCTTCATCCTCTCGAAGGGGCACGCGGTGGCGGCGCTGTACTCCGTGCTGGCCGAGGCGAACATCCTCGACCCGCACCTGCTGGATACGTTTTATGGAGAGGGGACGCTGCTGCCGGCGCTGCCCCCCGTGAACGGCATCAGCGAGATCCCCTTCGCCACCGGCAGCCTCGGTCATGGGCTTTCGCTCTGCGCCGGCATGGCCCTGGGCGCGGCGCTGAAGGGCCGGCCGCGCGGCTTCTTCTGCCTCACCTCGGACGGCGAGCTCGATGCCGGCAGCACCTGGGAGGCGGCGCTGTTCGTCGCGCACCGCAAGCTGACGAACCTGGTGTGGTTGATCGATCGCAACCGCATCCAGGGCATGGGCGGAACCGAGGAGGTGCTGGCCCTGGAGCCGCTGCCGGACAAGCTGGCGTCGTTCGGCTTCCACGTGGTCGAGGCCGACGGACATGACTTCGCCTCGTTGCTGGCGGCGCGGGAGGCGTGCCGGAAGGCGCAGGCCGCGGGGACGGCGCCCGTGGCCATCATCGCCAACACGATCAAGGGCCACGGCATTCGCTACATGCAGGACACGGTGGCCTCGCACTACCTGCCCATGAACGACGCGCAGTACCGGCAGGCCCAGGACGAGCTGGCCAGCGCCTATGGAGCGGCCACGGGGCGCGATGCGCGATGAATTCGTCCACGCGCTGATCGCGCTGCGCGAGCGGCGAAGCGATCTGCTCTTCATGACCGGCGACGTGGGATACCTGGCCATCGAGGCGCTGGCGGCCACGTTCGGCGACCGCTTCATCAACACCGGTGTGGCCGAGCAGAACATGGTGTCGCTGGCGGCAGGGCTGGCCCGCGAGGGACACCTGCCCTGGCTGTACAGCATCGCGCCCTTCGTCGTGCTGCGACCCTACGAGCAGATCCGCACCGACGTGTGCCTGCACAAGCTTCCCGTGAAGCTGGTCGGCAACGGCGGCGGTTACGGGTACGGCATCATGGGGGCCACCCATCACGCGCTGGAGGACATCGGGGCCATGCGCGTCTTGCCCAACATGCGCGTCTACGTGCCGCTGACCGCGAGCGACGTCGGGCAGGCCGTCGCGCTCATGGCGGCGGATCCGCTGGCGAACTACCTGCGATTGAATTCGGTGCTGCCCATCCCGGACCAGGTGGCGGCCTTCGCGCCCTGGCGCCGGCTGAAGCCCGGGCGCAGCACCGTCGTCGTCGGGGCCGGACCGGTGCTGGCAAACATCTACGAGCTGGCGGACCCCGACCTGCTGGGCGAGCTCGAGCTCTGGGCCGCGGGGACGTTCCCCCTGGAGGACCTTCCCCGGGAGCTGCTGACCAGCATCCAGGCGAAGCGCCGGGTGGTGACCATCGAGGAGCACTATGGCGCGGGGGGCCTGGGAGAGGCCCTGGGGCAAGCGCTGCTGAGTCAGGGCCTCTGCCCGCCGTCGTTCACCAGCCTTCACGCCGCCGGGTATCCCAGCGGGCGGTACGGCAGCCAGCGCTGGCATCAGGAAGAATGTGGGCTGGCCGGCGCCGGACTGCGCGCCCGGCTGCAGAAGGTCGTTCGTGGCTGACGCGGGCGTCCCCCGGATCTCCGCCGTCATCGCCTGCTACAAGGACGCCCCGGCCATTCCGGTGATGCACGCGCGGCTGTCCCAGGTGTTCGCCGAGCTGGGCGTCGACCACGAGATCATCTTCGTGAACGACGGCAGTCCCGACGACACGGCCGCCGTCCTGGGCGCGCTGGTGGCCCGCGACCAGCACGTGCTGGCCATCGAGCATTCCCGGAACTTCGGCTCGCAGAGCGCCTTTCTGAGCGGGATGGAGCTGGCCACCGGCGACGCGGTGGTGCTGCTGGACGGCGATCTGCAGGATCCGCCCGAGGTGATTCCCGCCATGTACGCGCAGTGGCGGCGCGGTCATGACGTCGTCTACGGCCGCCGGACGAAGCGCGAGACCTCGTTGATGCTGGGCCTGGCCTACCGGGCCTTCTATCGGATCTTCCGCCGGCTCTCCTACGTTCCCATCCCCCTCGACGCCGGCGACTTCTCGCTGATGGACCGGGCGGTGGTGGAGCACTTGCTGGCGATGCCCGAGAGCGAGCAGTTCTTGCGCGGCCTGCGCGCCTGGGTGGGGTTCAAGCAGACGGGCGTGGATTACCTGAGGCCGCAGCGCCCGTTCGGCCGCTCGACCCACGGCTGGCTGAAGAACGTCTGGTGGGCGAAGAAGGCCATCTTCTCGTTCAGCTTTGCGCCGCTGGAGCTGCTGAGCTACGGAGCGGCGGTGATGACGCTGCTCGCTTTCGCGGGGATCGCCTACGAGCTGGTCGACAGCCTGCGCCGCCCGCAGGTCCGCCACGGGACGGCCATCCTGATCGTTCTGGTGCTGCTGTTCGGCAGCCTCAATCTCCTCGCCGTCTCGCTGCTGGGAGAGTACCTGATGAAGATCTTCGAGGAGGTGAAGCGCCGCCCGCGGTTCATCCGGCGCGCCGTGTGGCACGGGAAGGCCGGCTATCGGAGCGCTGCCGAGCTGGCCACCTTCATCGAAGCCAGAAGGGAAGAGGGAAGAGGCAAGGGCCGCCCGGCGGCCGACGAGGCACCGTGAGGGTCCGCAGCGTCCTCATCACCGGCACGACGTCGGGCCTGGGCCGGGGACTGCTGCGGCACTACGCGCGCCAGCAGGTCAAGGTGATCTCCGTGAACCGCCGTCGCGTCGCGGACCTGGAGGCCGAACATCCCTTTGCCCGCTTCGCGTGTCTGGATGTCCGTTCGGCGTCGGGCGTCGCGCGGCTGATCCAGGACCTGGCGGCGTCGGGCGACCTGCCGGACGTCTTCATCCTGAACGCCGGGATCAACCGCCTGGACAACGACGGCGCTTTCGATCTGGCCGCGTACCGCGAGGTGCTGGAGACGAACCTGTTCGGGGTCCTCAACTTCGTGGCGCCGCTGACCGCGCTGCCATCGACCGGCGTCGAGCGCCACGTGGTCGTCGTCGGCTCGATGGTGAAGTACGCCGGCAACCCTTACGCCCTCGGCTATGCCACCAGCAAGAAGGCGCTGGCGGCCTGCTGCGACGTGTGGAGCCGGATGCACGCGGGGACCGACCTGGTCTTCAAGCAGGTCATGCTGGGGCCCGTGGACACCGGCATGCACACCATGCCCGATCGCTTCTCCGGCTGGATCAACCGCGTGAAGAGCCTGGCCAGCGTGTCGAGCGACAGCGCCGCGGCCGCGATCGCCCGCTTCGCCGGAAACCGGGAGAAGCAGCTGCGCTATCCGAGGCGGGCGCTCCCCCTGTTCGGCGCCCTGTGGCTGGCAGACCAGCTCGTCCCCGGCTTCCTGATGAGAGGGAGGACCGGCCGGGAAGCGGAGGCGACGAGGACGGGGGGCGCTGACGGCGCGGCCGACGAGGCCGGCTAGCGCCTGAGGATCGAGAGGGCAGGGGGCTGCCCCGGGCGTGGCTGGTCCGCACCACCGTTCACGGGAGACACCGGCTCGAACGGCGAGGGCGAGGCGGCCCCCAGCTTCGCCAGGCGAAAGCGCATGCCCGTGGCCAGGCAGCCCAGGCCGTACTCGACCGACTGGGCGAAGCCGATCGATGACGCTTCCGGCGTGTAACTGGTCGGGCAGGAGATCTCGGCGATGGTCTTCTGCTGCCACAGGATCTGGGCCAGCATCTGGTTGTCGAACACGAAGTCGTCGGAGTTCTGTTCCAGGGGCAACGATTGCAGCAGCTCCCGGGAAAACGCCCGGTAGCCGGTGTGGTACTCGGACAGCTTGGCGCCGAACGCCAGGTTGCTGAACAGGGTCAAGGCGCGGTTCGCCACGTACTTCCAGACGGGCATGCCGCCGGCCACGGCGTGGCCGCCCAGGATGCGGGAGCCGAGCACGCACGGATAAAGGCCGTTGCCGATCAGCGCCACCATGGCCGGGATCAGCTCCGGCGTGTACTGGTAATCCGGGTGGACCATCACCACGATGTCGGCGCCGTGATCGAGGGCCAGCCGATAGCAGGTCTTCTGATTGGCGCCGTAGCCCCGGTTCACCGCATGAAGGTGCACCAGGGTCTTCGGCAGCGTCCGCGCCACCTCCACCGTGGCGTCCCGACTGCCGTCGTCCACGACGATGACCAGATCGACCACGTCCTGCTCCAGCACCCGGCGATGGGTCTCGACCAGCGTCCTGGCCGCGTTGTAGGCGGGCATGACGACGATGACCTTGCGATCGCGGTACATGATGGCTCCGTCAGCGAGGCAATGGGAGGGTGACCGGCGTGTTCGATAGCCGAGGTTGCCCCAGGGCGGCACGGGCGTCAGCGGGCATGGCGAGCCAGGATGAAGGCGTCGACGGCGTGAGCGAAGCCTTCGTCGTCGTTCGACGCCGTGACGTAGCGGGCGGTGCGACGGACCTCGGGGCCGGCGTTGCCCATGGCGATGCTGATGCCGCCCACGCCGAACATCAGCACGTCGTTCGGCATGTCGCCGATGGTGGCGATCTGTTCGGTCGGGACGCCCAGGACCTGTGCGTCGAAGCGGACCACCATCCCCTTGTTGGCGTCGGGATGGGTGACGTCCAGATAGTACGGCTGCGAACGCGCCGCCGAGGCGTGCCCCAGCAGGCGGCGGCGCAGCTCGACCTCGGCGCGCGCCACCAGCGCCAGATCGTCGCTGACGCCCACCACCTTCACGCAGCCGTCCAGCACGGAGCGCAGATCGTGCTCGAGGCTGGGCTCGAACTGCACCGTGGCCTGTTCGCGCGCGACGTGCGGCGCCGTCCGCGCGCGGATGAACCAGTCGGCGTCGCGATACACCCACACGTCCAGGCCGGCCTGCAGCAAGAACTCCAGGGTTTCGCGGGCGGCCGCCTCGGGCAGGGTGCGCCGCTCGATGACGGTGACCAGGTCCGGGGTGGCGAAGACGCCGCCGTTGAAGGCGGCGATGGGCGTGGTCAGCTGCAGGGGCGCGACCAGCATCGCCATGCCGCGCGGCGGGCGTCCGCTGGTGAGGGCCAGCTCGATGCCGGCGGCGCGCAGCCGCCGGACCGCCTGACACGCCCCCGCCGTCAGCACCTTGTCCGAGGTCACCAGCGTCCCGTCGACGTCGGCGACCAGCAGCTTGATGGGGGCACCGTCCATCCCTGCAGCCTAGCGCACCCGTCGCCGGTGGCCTGGCGATGGCCCGCGGCGCCGCGACCCCTCACCGTTCACGAGGCGCCTCGCAGCGCCGGCACGCCGGCGCCCCCCCCAGGCGATTCCAGTCTGCGTCGAAGCCGTCCCGGCTGGCGACGGCGGCGCTCCCGCGCCACCACGCCCTCGGCCAGCTCCAGCAGCCCGCGGCGCGGGTCGGCGCCCAGGACGTACATCGAGCGGCGCGCGTGCAGCGCCAGGAACGTCTCGTCGAGGAGACCCGCCACGACATCGGGCGCCGGGATGTGCCCCCGGACGCCGTCAAACGATGCCACGGGGCGTGCAAACGCGCGGACCGCGTCCGTGGTCAGTGCCCGTATCCCGCGGCGACGATGTTCGCCTGCACGGCGTCGTCCGTCGCGTCGCCAGGCGCGCCCATCGTCATCGCGCCCTCGAACCAGATGCCGACGCCGGTGTTCGAGCCGTCGCCGCCGGTGGCCAGGATGATGGCGCCTTCCTTCTTCTGGGGGCTGTAGCCGGGCGGACGGGCGCCGTAGTTGTTGGTGGTGGCGTTCCACTTGTAGGCCAGCTTGCCGGTGGTGGCGTTGCCGGCCTTCAACGCGAAGCAGCCCGAGCTGGTGAGGCCAGCCGGACAATCAGGGGCGGACAGCCCCTTCAGCATGGCGGTGACGTAAGGAAAGCCGGTGACCGAGGTGTTGCTGGGGACCTTCGCCGAGCCGTTCTCGTAGCCCTCGTACATCCCGTTCTCGATGTCGGCCGCGACCCACGGCCCGCTGCCGCCGCCCGATTGTCCGAACTGCGTGTCGGCTCCCCAGCTGATCGCCTCCATGGTGGCGTTCCCTTCGTCGATGCCGGAGATCTCGGAGTTGCCATAGTCGAAGCAGCAGTACTGTCCAAAGGTCTTGCCGTCGAACACCGAATACTCCGCCTCGGCTTGATCGCCGGTGGCGATGCCCTTGGTCCCCACGTTCCACACCGCCGTCGAGGCGCTGCTGGTGCCCGAATACGGGGCCGTCAACGTCACGGTCGTCGCGCCGTTCACCGCGGCGGCGGTGGAGTACGCCTTGAAGTTGCAGCTGTTCGGCCAGGAGTTCGAGGGGCAGTCCTTGGCGTTCGCGACGAACAACAGGGGCGTGTTCGCGGGCAGCGTCTGCGCCGTCGAGAAGGTGACGGTGGCCGAGCCCTTGCTGATGCTGGCCGTGCCGGCCAGCGGTGCGCCCGTCCGGTAGGCGACGTTGGTGCCCGACTTGATCCCGTAGACCCTGTGCCCACCGACGCTGATCTTCGCGGCCGTGGCCGAGGCGGGGTTCCCCCCGTTCTGCAGCCAGTAGGCGAACCAGGTGACGCGCAGGTGATTGCCGTTCGGCGACTGATCGTAGATGACGGGGATGGTGCAGGTGGTGCCCGTGCAAAAGGCGTCCTGCACGGAGGTGTCGGCGAAGCCCGACGGGCCCACGGGGATGTCCTTCGTCGCCTTGTCCGAGGCGCGCTGCACCTGGTACAGCGGCCCCGCGTAGGCGCCATACAGGGCGCGCACGGTGCTGTGCGCCGCCACGCACGGCGTGCTGGCGGCCTGATAAATGTCGCACGGGCCCGGCGCGCCGCTGCCCGGGCCACCGGCGCCGCCCGAGCCGGAGCGGCCCCCCGCGCCCGTGCTGCCCCCCGTCCCGGTCGCACCGCCCGCGGCCTTGCTCCCGCCGCTGGCGGCGCCGCCCGAACCGCCGGTGACCCCTGCGTCGTCGCGCTGGCCAGCTCCGCCCGTCCCGCCGGCGTCGACGCCCGCGTCGGCGCTGTCGCCGGTGGCACCTGCCCTCGCGCCGCCGCTGCCGATGATGCCGCCGCTGCCGATGATGCCGCCGCTGCCCGTGGTGCCGCTGGCGGTGCGGCCTCCGCTGCCGCTGGTGCCGCCGCTGGCCGCGCTGCCGCCCGAGCCGGCTCGGCTGCCTCCGCTCGCCGTCCCGTTCGAGCGGCCCATCTGTTCCGCGTTGCCGCTGCCCGGCGTGGAGGAGCAGGCGCCCACAGCGGCGAGCGCGATTGCGAGCGCCAGGCAACGGCAAGCCGGGGAGGCTGAAGCGAAACCTTGCATGTTTCAAGCTGCCGTTGACAGGCGCGTTGTGCTCGGAATTCGGCACCCGCGCGTCCGGGTGACGCCTGGGCTGTGAGGTGTGACGCCCGCCGCACCGGCGCCCCCGGCGAGCGCGGAGCGCTGCGCTGGCCTGGTCGTCCGGTTCTTCGGTGAACAAACGCACCGCTCGGGGCAGTTAGGGGAAAGGTGCCCTGATGTGCTCGAAGGTGCAGGCGGCTCGACGCGGTAGCGGGGTTCGGCCCGGTCTGGCGCTGATCTGCTTGCTGAGCGCGTGCGGGGGCTCTGGCAGCGGTGCTGCGAGCGGCAGCGGCGGCGCTTCGGCCGGGACGGGCGGTGCCGCCACCGGCGGCAAGGGTGCCGTCGGCTCAGGCGGCTCGGGCGGGGGAGCATCGAGCGGAGGCACGAGCGGAAGCGGCGGCCGCAGCGCGACGGGCGGCGTGATCGGCAGCGGCGGAAAAGCGACCGGTTCGGGTGGCAACGCCGGCACCGGTGGCGGCTCTGCCACCGGCGGAATCAGCGGACCGGGCAGCGGCGGTTCGGCCGGCATGAAGTCCGCCAGCGGCGGAAGCGCCGCGGGCGGCTCGACAGCCAGTGGCGGAAGCGGCGCCGCAGGCCAGAGCGGCGGCAAGATCTACGTCTCGCCCAGCGGCACCGGCACCAGCTGCACCAGCGATGCACCGTGCTCGATCACGCAAGGGCAGACCGCGGTGCGCGGCGCGGCCGCGGCCATGACCAGCGATCTCATGGTCGAGCTGGCTGACGGCGTCTATCGGCTGACGGCGCCTCTGGTCTTCACGGCAGCAGATTCGGGCACCAACGGCCACACCATCACCTGGCAGGCCGCGGCCGGCGCGCATCCCGTCCTCTCGGGAGGCAAAGCGGTGACGGGATGGGCGGTGAGCGATTCCACCAAGAACATCTGGAAAGCGTCCGCCCCCGCCGGTTTCGTCACGCGGCAGCTGTACGTCGACGGCAAGCTGGCCACCCGCGCCCGCTCGGCGTCGATCAGCCGCTCGAGCATGACGTTCACCAGCGATGGGTGGACCTTCACCAGCAGCAGCCTGAGCTACCTGAACAACCTGGCGATCCCGGCGCGGGCCGAGCTGAACATCATCGGTTCATGGACGAACCGGTACTCGCCCATCCAGAGCGTCAAGAGCAACGCCGTGACCATGGCGCAGCCGGCCTGGGATCAGAACACCTGGGGCTACGACACCGTGCAGAGCCCGTACCGCCAGGGACCCATCTACGCCGAGAACGACCTCACGCTGCTCGATCAGCCGGGCGAGTGGTACCAGGACGCCACGGCCGGCGCGCTGTACTACATTCCCACGGCCGGTCAGGACCTGACGAAGGTCGACGTCGAGTTGCCGCAGCTCGAGTACTTGCTCTCCGTCGGAGCGGCCTGTCCGGGGGGCGTCCCGAGCGGCGGCGGCGCGTGCGTGTCGCCGCCCAGCGCCAACCCCACGCAGGCGGTGGGGTACGCCGCGCCCAGCGGCGGTGATCCCTACGCCCAGCCCGCGCACGACATCGTCTTCAGCGGGCTGACCTTCTCGCACACCAGCTGGCTGCAGCCGAACAAGGACGGATTCGCCGATCAGCAGACGGGCGGGTATCTGGTGGGACCCCGCTCGAACTATCCAGGAGGCGGGCAGACGCCCATGTTCGAGGCGGCCCGGCCGCGCTGGTTGCAGATGCCGGCGGCCGTGCAGGTCTCTGCCGCAAAGAACATCTCCTTCGTCCGCGATCGTTTCGTCGCCCTGGGCCAGGTCGGCCTGGGGATCGGCAACGACGCCAGCGCCCACGCGACCGGCGTGGGCCTGGGCGCGAACGGCGTGAACGTGACCGGCTGCGTGTTCTCGCAGCTGGCGGGCGGCGGCATCGTCATCGGCGGAATCCAGGCCTGGGCGCACCACCCCTGCGGCGACAAGGTGTGCGGGGCGACGGACGCCGGCGCGAACCTGATCAACCAGAACATGACCATCAAGGACAACCTGGTCCACGACGTCGGCATCGACTACCGCGACTTCGCCGCCATCATGTTCACCTACGCGGCCAACGTCGTCGTGTCGCACAACGAGATCTACAACGTGCCGTACTCGGGGCTGAACAGCGGCCTGGGGTGGGGCGCCAACGACGCCGGCGGCAACAACGACTACAAGACCCGGTCGACCGGGAACCTGTATCAGTACCAGCCGCTGTACGCGAGCGCCACCACCGCCAAGAACAACACCATCAGCGCCAACTACGTTCACCTGGCCATGCTGCAGATGAACGACGGTGGCTGCCACTACAACCTGGGTTTTCAGCCCGGGACCGTGGTCAGCCAGAACTACTGCGAGGGCAAAGGGTCGGGGCTGTCGGGCACCTACTGGGGCGAGTACAACGACGAAGGGTCGGCGTACATCACCGAGACGAAGAACGTCTACGCGAACTTCGGCTCCTACGTGACCGCCAACGCCAACGCCTCGAACAACACAGGCCACATCACGTTCACGAACAACTGGGGAAGCTCCGCCAGCCCCGGCCTGAACGGTCCCGGAAACACCGTCTCCGGCAACATCCAGCTGAATGGCGACAACTTCCCCGCCGACGCCCAGGCGATCGTGAGCGCGGCGGGGCTCGAGACTGCGTACGCGGATCTGAAGACGAACCCGTGATCACGGGCCGACCGCTCGTGCGGCCGCTTCTCTGGGAGGACGTTCAATCATGGAAAGCAATCGACCACTTCATCTGGCCTCTCGCGCGCGGCTTCTCTGGCCGGCCTCCCTGTGTCTGCTGGCGCTGACCGCCGCCTGTAGCTCCGGCTCGGGCGAGTCGGTCCCGGACGCCGCCGCCGGCAGCGGTGGTGCGAGCGCCTCGGGGGGCGCGCACGCCAGCGGTGGCGCGAGCGCCACCGGTACGGGTGGCACCACCAGTTCGGGCGGTTCGCCGGCCAAGGGGCCGGGCGGTATCAGCGGTTCCGGTGGTACGCCGGGCAGCGGCGGCGTCGCCAGCGGCGGGACGAAGGGCACAGGCGGCGCGCACGCCACCGGTGGCGCGACCGGCGCGGGCGGTGCCAGCAGCACGGGGGGCATCACCGGCTCCGGCGGCATCACCGGCGCGGCCGGCGGCGGCGCCAGCGGCGTGGCCGGCCGGCCGGGGACGGGCGGCTCGGGGCGGGGCGGGGCCAGCACCGGAGGCTCGTCCGCGACCGGTGGCTCGGCCGGCACCCCCGCCGGCACCCCTGGCATGAGCGCCGGCTGTGGCAAGACCTCGACCCTGACGTTCGGCATGGTTCCGGGCGAGAGCGCCGGCGCCAGCGCCAGCTCGGGCAACAGCGTGGGGCACGGCGACGGCGGCTACGTCACCATCAACGACTCCAAGGCCGGTGGGTCGCGCGGCTTCGCCCTGCGGCTTCCCGACAACTACGACAAGAACAAGCCCTACTGGCTGATCTTCGGGTTTCACTGGAACGGCGGCAACTCCGCCCAGGTCGACAACGGCGGCTCCAACGGCTACTGGTGGTCGTATTACGGGCTACAGCGCAAGTCGAACAACGGCGCGATCTTCGTCGCCCCCGACGGCCTGAGCGCGGGCTGGGCCAACACCGGCGGGCGCGATCTGGCCTTCGCCGACGACATGCTGAAGCTGATCCAGGACAACTACTGCGTCGACATCTCACACATCATCACCGCCGGTTTCAGCTACGGCGGCGGGATGAGCTACGAGCTGGCCTGCGCGCGCGCCAAGGTGTTCCACGCGGCCGTCATCTATGAGGGTGGACAGCTGAGCGGCTGCGACGGCGGCGGCGATCCGGTGGCGTTGTGGCAGACCGAGGGCCTGACCGACACGACGGTCAGCATGAGCCTGGCCACCCCCATCCGCGACCGGTTCGTGAAGAACAACGGCTGCACGGCGCAGAACCCGCCGCAGCCGCCGCAGCCACCGCCGTACCTGAGCACGGGCGGACACATCTGCACGAACTACGCGGGCTGCTCGGCGGGCCATCCGGTGCGCTGGTGCGTCCATCAGTCGGGCCACGGTCCCGGCCCCGTCGACGGCACGTCGGACCTCTACAACTCCTGCGCCACGGCTCCCAAGACCTGCTCGACGTCCTGCCCCTGCACCTGGACGCCGGACGACGTCTGGTCCTGGCTGACGTCGTTCTGACGCCGCGCTGGCGGCGCCTGCTGGCCCCGGCCCCTTCGAACTGCCCGATGAGGTCGATGGGCCTTGTCGTCGTCAGCACCCTGGAACAGGGGCTTCGTCATCCCGTCCGTCCCCACGCCGGCGCCGCCGGCGTCGCGGTCGGCTGCGCCTAGTCCGGCGCCGCGGCCTCGCGGTGGCAAGCGGCGCCTCCCAGGGAGGCCGCCTGCAGCACGCCGCGATGCAGCCGGCGCGTCACGACTGATACGCCTCGATCGGTGGACAGACGCAGAACAACTTCCGATCGCCGAGCACGTTGTTGAGGCGGCCCACCGGCGGCCAGAACTTGTGCGTGCGCGTGGCCGGCGAGGGAAAGGCCGCCCGCTGCCGCGGGTAGGGATGCGACCACTCGCCCGCGGTGACCGCCGCCGCCGTGTGCGGGGCATGCTTCAGCGGGTTGTCGTCGCGGGGCAACGCGCCCGCCTCGATCTCCCGGATCTCCTCGCGGATGGCGATCATGGCGTCGCAGAAGGCGTCCAGCTCGGCCAGGCTCTCGCTCTCCGTCGGCTCGACCATCATGGTGGAGGGGATGGGGAACGACATGGTCGGGGCGTGGTAGCCGTAGTCCATCAGCCGCTTGGCGACGTCCTCCACCTCGATCCCGGCCAGCTTCTTCAGGTGGCGCATGTCCAGGATGCACTCGTGCGCGACGCGCCCCCGCTTGCCCGTGTAGAAGACCGGGAAGTGCCCGCCCAGCCGCCGGGCGACGTAGTTGGCGTTCAGGATCGCGACCTTCGTCGCCTGCGTCAGCCCGTCACCGCCCATCATCTGCGCGTAGGCCCACGAGATCAGCAGGATGCTGGCGCTGCCCCAGGGCGCCGCCGACACCGGGCCGATGCTCTGCTCGCCCCCGATCTCCACCAGGGGGTGACCGGGAAGGAACGGGCACAGGTGCTTGGCCACGCCGATCGGTCCCATGCCAGGACCGCCGCCCCCGTGGGGGATGCAGAAGGTCTTGTGCAGGTTCAGGTGGCACACGTCCGCGCCGAAGTCGGCCGGGCGGCATAGCCCCACCTGCGCGTTCATGTTGGCGCCGTCCATGTACACCTGGCCTCCGTGTTCATGCACGAGCGAGCAGATCTTCTGGATCTCCTCCTCGAACACGCCGTGGGTCGACGGGTACGTGATCATCAGCGCCGCCAGCCGGTCCTGGTGCTCGCGCGCCTTGGCCTGCAGGTCGCCGAGGTCGACGTTGCCGGCGTCGTCGCAGGCCACCACCACCACCCGGTAGCCGGCCAGCACCGCCGAGGCGGGGTTGGTGCCGTGAGCGGACGACGGGATCAGGCAGACGTCGCGCTGGCCCTGCCCGCGGCTCTGATGGAACTTGCGAATGACCAGCAGCCCGGCGTACTCGCCCTGCGAGCCGGCGTTTGGCTGCAGCGAGATGCCCGCGAAGCCGGTCACCTCGGCCAGCATGGCCTCCAGCTGGCGGAACATCGCCTGGTAGCCGGCCGCCTGGCCGACAGGCGCGAAGGGGTGGATCCCGCTCCACTCGGGCCAGGTGATGGGCAGCATCTCGGCCGTGGCGTTCAGCTTCATGGTGCACGACCCCAGCGGGATCATCGAGTGCGTCAGGGACAGATCGCGCGACTCGAGCCGCTTGATGTAGCGGAGCATCTCCGTCTCGGAGTGATGCGCGTTGAAGACGGGATGGGTCAGAAAGGCGCTCTGCCGGGTCAACGCCGCCGGCCAGGCCAGCTCGGCCTCGCCCGCCACCTCGGCCACCGTCAGCGCCTCCGCTCCGCCGCGCGTGAAGACCGCCCAGATCGCCTCGACGTCCTCGGGCGCCGTGGTCTCGTCCAGCGAGATGCCCAGCGAGTGCGCGTCCAGCCGGCAGAAGTTCATGCGGCGCGCCTCCGCGCCGTGCAGCCAGCTCGCTATCTCGGTGGCCGTGCCCTCGACGCGCAAGGTGTCGAAGAACTGCTTGTGCCGCACGGTGATGCCCAGGCGTGACAGACCATGGGCCAGGATGGCGGTCAGACCGGCCACCCGCTGGGCGATGGCGCGCAGTCCCGCCGGCCCGTGATAAACGGCGTACATACCCGCGATCACCGCCAGCAACACCTGCGCCGTGCAGATGTTGCTGGTGGCCTTCTCCCGCCGGATGTGCTGCTCGCGCGTCTGCAGCGCCATCCGCAGCGCCATGTGACCGTGGGCGTCCTCGGAGACGCCGATCAGGCGCCCCGGCAGCTTGCGCACGAAGTCCGGCTTGGTGGCGAAGTAGGCGGCGTGCGGTCCGCCGTAGCCCAGGGGCACGCCGAAGCGCTGGGCGCTGCCCACCGCCACGTCGGCGCCCAGCTCACCGGGCGGCGTGAGCACCGTCAGCGCCAGCAGATCGGCCGCCATCACCACCAGCGCGCCCGCGGCGTGCGCGCGCTCGATGAAGGCGCGGTAATCGGCGATGGCGCCGTCGGAGGTCGGATACTGCAGCAGCGCCCCGAAGATCTTCCGGTCGAAGCCCTCTTGATCGACGACCCGGTGATCGCCCACCACCACCTCGATGCCCAGCGGTTCGGCGCGCGTCTTCACCACGGCGATTGTCTGCGGATGGCAGGCCGAGGACACCCAGAAGGCGCGTCCCGCTTCGTCCGCGGACGGCGCCACCGCCGCGATCATGTGCATGGCCTCGGCGGCGGCGGTCCCCTCGTCCAGCAGCGACGCGTTCGCGACGGGCAGACCGGTCAGGTCACCCACCATCGTCTGGAAGTTCAGCAGCGCCTCCAGCCGGCCCTGCGAGATCTCGGCCTGGTAGGGGGTGTACTGCGTGTACCAACCGGGGTTCTCCAGGATGTTCCGCTGGATGACGGGCGGGGTGATGCAGTCCGAGTAGCCAAGGCCGATGTACGACCGGAACAGCTGGTTCTGGGCCGCCAGCCGCCGGCACTCGGTCAACAGCTCGTGCTCCGTCTTGGCGGGCGGCAGGGACAGCGCCGTCCGGGCCCGGATGCCGGCCGGGATGACCTCGTCGATGAGCGCGTCCAGGGTGGGCGCGCCCAGCGCTTGCAACATCCTGGCGATGTCGGAGGCGTCGGGACCGATGTGGCGGGAGACGAACCGGGGGGCTGCGGGAAGAGCGATGGCCATGCGCGGCGCTACTCCGCCGACTCCCGCAGGAACTCCTGGTAGGCGTCGGCGTCCAGCAGCGACTTCACCTCGTCGGGCTTGCTCAGCTCGATCTGGATCATCCAGCCCTCGTCATAGGGCTCTTCGTTGACGTTCTCGGGCGACTCGCTGAGGGGGCTGTTCACCTTCACCACCTTGCCCGACAGCGGCGCGAACAGATCCGAGACGGCCTTCACCGATTCGACGCTGCCGAACACGTCCCCCTGGCTGACCTTCTCGCCCTCCTTGGGCAGGTCGACCTGGGTGACGTCGCCGAGCTGATCCACCGCGAACCGCGTCACGCCGATGGTCGCCACCTTGCCGTCGATGCGAGCCCACTCGTGGTCCTTCGTGTACAGCAAATCGTTCGGGTATGAACCAGACATCAGCGTTTCCTCTCCCTCTCGTAACGACGTACCACTTATAACTCGAATATCACGTGAAACGTCCTGCCCGGGCGTACGCCCCTTCGATCGCGTCGGGGGTCGGCGGGCTCCGCCCGACGACCCCCATCGCGGGGGGTCTAAGGGACCCTCTGAGGGTCCCTTTCACGACGATAAAACGGACCTTTGACTACCTCGGCGTCGATGAACTTGCCACGGCAATCAACGAGCAGCCGGGTGCCTGCCTCGGCCTTTGCCGCGGGAACGTAACCGAGCCCGATGTTCTTGCCGACGGTGGGCCCGGGGGAGCCGGAGGTCACCTCGCCGATGCGCGCGCCCGCCTCGTCGACGATGGGATAGCCGTGGCGGGCGATGCCGCGGCCCACCATCACGAAGCCGGCCAGCTTGCGGGTGGGGCCCTCGGACCGCTGCTTCAGCAGGGCTTGCTTCCCGATGAACTCACCCGCCTCGAACTTCACGACCCAGCCCAGCCCCGCCTCGATGGGCGTGGTCTGGTTCGTCAACTCGTTGCCGTACAGCGACAGGCGCCCTTCCAGGCGCAGGGTGTCGCGGGCGCCCAGGCCCACCGGCTTGCCGCCCGCCGTCTGGGCCGCCGCCAGCAGCGCGTCCCACAGGCTGGGCACCTCCGCCATCGGTGCGAACAGCTCGAAGCCGTCCTCGGCGGTGTAGCCGGTGCGGGCGATGGAGACGGGAACCCCGGCCACCGTGGCGGCGGGAAAGAAGTCGTGGTGCTTCAGCGTGGCCAGCGGGGCGTCCGTCAACGGCTGCAGCGCCCGCTCGGCCAGCGGCCCCTGGAACGCCAGCAGCCCGGTCTCGTCCGAGGCGTCCGTCACGTCGCACCAGGTGCCCACGTTGTCGCGGAACCAGGCCACGTCCTTGGCCACGTTGGCCGCGTTCACGACGATCAGGATGTGGTCGCGTTCGAAGCGGTACACGATCAGATCGTCGACGATGCCGCCGTCCGGGTAGCAGGCCACCACGTAGGCGGCGTGGCCGTTGGGCAGCGCGCCGATGTTGCCGGTCACCAGCCGCTGCACGGCGTCCGTGGCGCGCGGCCCGCGGAAGTGGACCTCGCCCATGTGGCAGACGTCGAACAGGCCGACCGCCCGCCGTGTGGCCTGGTGCTCGTCGATGATCCCGGTCGCGTACTGCACGGGCATCAACCAGCCGCCGAAGTCGATCATCTTCGCCCCCAGGGCGCGATGGGCCTCGTAAAGCGGCGTCTTTCGTGGCTGTCCGGCGCTTGCCTCCATGTCGTTGTCCCCGCGGGCATCCTGGAAGAAAGGACGTGTGAATTCAAGCGTCACCGATCAGCCATGTTCCTGCCCGCAATCGTTGCCTGAAGTTCGCTGGCGAAGGCCCCCCGGCGGGGCGACGCTGGGGACGCCGTCAACCCGGCAGAGGAGGATCCAAACCCATGGAGAACGCGAGGAAGAGTTTTCTCGAGGAACTGCGGGAGCAGCGCTGGGACGACCACCGCTACTACCATCAGAGCCGCATCAACCAGTCGTTGCACTTCATCAGCGCGTGCTCGTTCCTGTGCACGTACGCGCTGCTGTTCACGCGCCCCGTGGCGGCGGCGATCGTGGGCTGGCTGGTGGCGATGGTGACCCGGCAGTCCGGGCACTTCTTCTTCGAGCCGAAGGGCTACGACGAGGTGAACCAGGCCACCCACCAGTACAAGGAAGACGTGAAGGTCGGCTACAACCTGCGCCGCAAGGTGATCCTGCACCTGGTGTGGGGCCTGTCGCCGCTGGTGCTGTTCTTCAGCCCCACGCTGTTCGGCATCTTCAAGGCGCCGTACACCGACGTCTCCGGCTTCATCCACCACACCGCGCAGATGTGGCTGGTGATCGGCGTGGGCGCGCTGCTGTTCCGCACGGTGCACCTGTTCTTCCTGCGCGGCGTGCAGACCGGCCTGGTCTGGTTCACGAAGATCCTGACCGATCCCTTCCATGACCTGATGCTGTACCGCAAGGCGCCGCTGGCCCTGTTCCGCGGCGAGCTGATCGATCCCATGTCGGGCCCGGAGTACCACCAGGCCGCGTGAAGTCCCGGCCCCACGCCCGGACAGACGAGACGACGCGACGCCGGTGGGCCGTGCCTGCCGGCGTTCGCGCGTACAACCCCCTAGAACCGATGCTTCAGCATCTCGCGCAGGATGCGGCGCTTGATGGCCTTGTTGGTCAGGTCCGGCGTCGACCACCAGAAGCCGTCGGCCTTCATGGCGCGGGCGGCCGCCAGGAACCGCTCGGCCACCCCCTCGAAGTCGGCGTCCGTGTAGTTGAGGCTGAAGATGAAGCGCCCCGTCCCCACCCAGCTGAGCTGCAGCCCCTGCGCGCGCAGATAAAACTGCAGCATCCAGTTGTAGCGCGAGGGCTGGGTGTAATTCACGGTCCAGATGGTGGAGAGGTTCGCCACCTGGACCGGCAGCCCCTCGCCCCGCAGCCGGGCGTTCAGGCGCTCGGCGCGGTCGTTCCAGGTCTGGTCCAGGCCGTCGTACAGCCGCTGGATCTCGGGGGACTGGATGCGGTGCAGGAACTCGTACATGGCCGCCATCACCGTGGGGTGGGCGTTGAAGGTGCCGCGCGCGAAGCAGATGTCGCTGGGACGGTCGTCGCGGTAGCGCTTCATCAGGTCCTTGCGCCCGCACACCACGCCCACGGGGAAGCCGCCGCCCAGGGTCTTGCCGTAGGTGACCATGTCGGCGCGGACGCCGAAGTACTCCTGGGCGCCGCCCGGGGCCAGGCGGAACCCCACGAACACCTCGTCGAAGATCAGCACGATGCCGCGCGCCGTGCACACCTCGCGCAGTTCGCGCAGCCAGGCCGTGTAGGCCTGGCGATCGACGTGGGCGCTGCGGCTGCTGTCCACCAGCGTCGAGTCGCCCGGCGCCGCGCCGTTCGGGTGCAGCGCCTGCAGCGGGTTGACCAGCACGCAGGCGATGTCCTTGCGCCGGCGCAGGACCCGCAGCGCATCGCCGTCCATGTCCTTCAGCGTGTACGTCTCGTGCGCGGGGGTGGGGTTGCCGATGCCCGGCTGCACGTCGCCCCACCAGCCGTGGTACGCGCCGCAGAAGCGGACCAGGTGGCTGCGCCGCGTGTGATAGCGGGCCAGCCGCACCGCCTGCATGACCGCCTCGGTGCCCGACATGTGGAACGACACCTCGTCCAGGCCGGAGACCTCGCGCAGCCGCTTGACGTTGTAGGCGACGACCGGGTGGTACGCGCCGAGCACCGGCCCCAGCGCGCGCACCCGCTCGGCGGCGGCGTCCATGCAGCCCTTGTAGAAGTCGTAACCGAACACGTTGACCCCGTACGAGCCGGCCAGATCGTAGTTCCGGTTGCCGTCCAGATCGGTCACCGTGACGCCGGACGACGACTCGACGAACGAGCCCGCCCCCAGGTGCCGCTTCACCAGCCGCCGGTACTGGAAGGGGACGCGGTAGGCGCTGGTGAACTGCTGGTCCGAGATGCTCCCCTCGACCTCCGCGGTCAGCGCCCGGGTCTTCGCGAAGCGATGCTCGAACAGCGCGGAGAGCCGCATGAAGCCGGCCCGGCGCTGCTCGGCCACCGGGTCGGGCGCGTCGTCCGAGCGGAAGAACGTGGCGTCGTCGTACTCGTAGAACGGCACCTGGGCGGCCACCCGGCGCGCCCACCGCGAGTGCCCGCGCAGCGACGGGTGCTTCGCCTTCGACAGCTCGAGGCGCTTCTTCAGTTTCAGCACGGACGCCGTCAGCGCGGCGGCGCCCGAAGGGATGACAGCGAGGGCCAGGGTCTCGTTCATGATTCACCTCGAACGGGCAGGTCCAGGAACGGCGCGACATCGCGCGACACGTCGCTTGCCAGCGACGAAACCGAACGGAAAGGAAAGACCACCCGATGACCAAAGCGAGCGCCCTGTGGACCTCCGCCCTGACCTCGGCCCGTGAGCTGCCCAAGCTGGCGCATCAGGAAGACCTGAACTTCCTGCTGACCAACCGCATCCCGCGTCGCCTGGCCACGCAATTCATCGGCTGGTTCAGCAAGCTGCGCCACCCTCTGGTGCGCGACCTGTCGATCGGGCTGTGGCAGCTGTTCGCCGACGTCGACCTGCGTGACGCCGCCAAGGAGCAGTTCGAGAGCCTTCACGACTGCTTCATCCGCGAGTTGACGCCGGGCGCGCGGCCGGTCGACATGGCCCCGGACGTCATCACCAGCCCCTGCGACGCCATCGTGGGCGCCTGCGGCACCGTCGACGGCAACCGCCTGATCCAGGCCAAGGGGTTCGGCTACACGCTGGAGGATCTGCTGGTCGATCCCGCGGCGGTCGACCTGTACCGGGACGGCCAGTACGTCACGTTGCGCCTGACCTCCAGCATGTATCACCGCTTCCACGCGCCACACGACCTGGTCGTCGAGAACGTCACCTACATCTCCGGGGACACCTGGAACACCAACCCCATCGCCCTGGCGCGGGTCGAGAAGCTGTTCTGCAAGAACGAACGCGCCGTGCTGCGTACGCGCCTGGTGAGCAGCGGTCACCTGCTGACCATCGTCCCGGTGGCCTCCATCCTGGTCGCCAGCATCCGCCTGCACGGCCTCGACGTGCTGCTGCACCTGCGGCACCAGGGCCCGAACGTCATCCCTTGCCACATCCCCTTCGCCAAGGGCCAGGAGATGGGGTGGTTCGAGCTGGGCTCGACGATCATCGTCTTCGCGCCCAAGGGCTTCGCGCTGGCGGAAGGGCGGCACAGCGGCGAGGTCATCCACATGGGCCAGCCGCTGCTGCGCTCGCCCGAGCAGTAGCGCGCTGACGGCGCTCGGGGCGGCCGGGCGCTGTCGTCGCGGGATGGTCTTCGTCACGACAGCGCAGATTCGAGCTCGAGGGGGCTGCGGTACGGCCGCTCGGGGCTCATGGGGACCAGGTGGCGCTGGAACTGGCGGTGGCTGGCCAGGAACGTGAAGGGCAGGGCGCTCTCCCGGGCCCGGTCGCGCCCGCACCCGATGGCTCGCGCGCAGGCCGCTCGCAGGTTCTCGTCGATGGCGCCGTTCACCCCCTCGCTGATCAGATCCGAGGGTCCGGGGGCCGGGACGGAAGCCACCGGCAGCCCGGAGGCCAGCGCCTCCAGCAGCACGTTGCCGAAGGTCTCGGTGCGCGACGGGAACACGAAGCAGTCGGCGCTGGCGTAGTGCCGGGCCAGGTCCTCGCCGAACTGGTAGCCGCGCCACACGGCGTCCGGGTAGCGGCGCTGAAGATCCTCGCGCGCGGGGCCGTCGCCCACGATCACCTTCGAGCCGGGCAGGGGCAGCTGCAGGAAGTCTTCCAGGCTCTTCTCCACCGCGACGCGGCCCACGTACAGCCAGATGGGGCCGGGGAGGTCACCGTAGGTGGCGGTGCGGCGCTGGTCGGGGTTGAAGTGACGGACGTCCACGCCGCGCGGCCAGTGGACCAGGCGGCGGCCCACGCGCTTCTCGCGCAGCTCGCGCAGCAGCGACAGGGTCCCGACGAACGTGTGCTCGGCGGGGCCGTGGAACCAGCGCTCCACCTTGTAGCCCCACTCCAGCGGCACTGGCAGCCGGGCGCTCAGATACTCGGGGTAGCGGGTGTGGAAGCTGCTGGTGAAGCGCAGGTCGCGGGCGCGCAGCCAGCGGTTCGCCCAGAAGCCCAGCGGGCCCTCGGTGGCCACGTGCACGGCGTCGGGCTGGAACGCCTTGAGGCGGCTGATCGCCTTCCAGGGGTTGCAGGCGACGCGGATCTCGGCGTACGAGGGCAGAGGCAGGGTCCGGTGGCCATCCGGCGCGATGACCAGCACCTGGACCCCTTGCGATTCGAGGTGCTTGGTGAGGCGCGCCAGCGTGTTGACCACCCCGTTCGTCTGCGGGTGCCAGGCGTCGGTGACCAGCGCCAGACGCCGGAGCCACGGACCGTGGGCCGGCGCCGGCGGCGTCCCCAGCGATGGCACCACGCTGTGTCCCGGCGTGGCCGAGGGTGGCGAGCGGACCACGAACGCTGTGTTGGTTGTTTCCATGCAGCAAGCGTAAAAACACCGTGCGACAAACCCGGGGAGCGCCGATGGCGGGGTCGCGAACTCTGTGTTTCATGGTGGGGGCGATCCCGCGGCGACGGCGCCACGGTTCCGCGGCGAAAAGGACGCAGGTCGCGCCGGGCGCGGCCCGCGCCTCCTGGGCGGTGATTCATGAGCTAAGCTCGCGCGCCCGTGAACGCTTCGTCCGTCGCCGAACGACGCGCGTCCCTGACCGCGATCCTGGCCGTCACGTTCTTCGGCTCGGTCAGCGGCGGCGCGTTCTGGGCGGGCCTGTTCTTCGTGACCGCGCAGCACTATCGATTCTCGCCCGCCCGCAACCTGCTGCTGGCGGCCTCGATGGGCGCGCTGTCCGCGGCGGCCTCGTGGCGCTCGGGGCGGCTGGCCGCGCGGTTCGCGCCGCGCGCCGTGCTGTGGGCCGCCTTCACGCTGTGGGCGGCGGTGGCGCTGCTGCCGGTGGCGCTGCCGCACGCGCAGTGGGCGTTGTGGGTGACCGCCTTCGTCGCCTCGGTGGCGTCGGCGACCATCTGGCCCATCGTGGAGAGCTATGTCTCGGCCGGCCGGCATGGCGCGCACATGCGCCGCGCCATCGGCTGGTTCAACGTGGTGTGGACGCCCGCCATGGCGGTGCCGCTGTTCCTGATGCCGCTGGTGGCGCGCCTGGGCTTGCCCTGGTGCCTGGGGCTGGGCGGCCTGGTCAACGTGCTGGCGCTGGTGGCCACGCTGGGCTTGCCGTCGCGTCCCGCGGCCCATCATGAGGCGGACGCGCGCGCGGCCATGGGTCGCGAGTACGCAGCGCTGGCGAAGGCCTCGACCTGGCTGCTGCCGCTCAGCTACGTGATCTCGACGGCCATCGCGCCGCTGCTGCCGTTTCGCCTGGCCGCCGTGGGCCTGGGCAGCGAGGGCAGCGTGTTCGCCGGGCTGTGGATGACGGCGCGCTTCCTGACGTTCTTCGCGATGTGGCGGACGGCGTTCTGGCACGGGCGCTGGGGAACGCTGGCGGCGGGCAGCGCCCTGCTGCTGGCCAGCTTCGCCGCGATCCTGCTCGCCCCCACGCCGATCGGCCTGGTGATGGGACTGCTGGGCTTCGGCGTGGGCATGGGCCTCATCTACTATTGCGCCCTCTATTATTCCCTGACGGTGGGGCACGCCGCCGTCGAGGCGGGCGGCCTGTTCGAGGCCCTGGTGGGGGTCGGGTCGTGCGTGGGGCCGCTGGTGGGCACCGCAGGACAGCTGGTGGGAGGACCGGCCCACGCCAGCGTGGCCACGCTGGCCATCACCGCCGTCATCCTGGCGCTGGGCGCGCGCGGCGTGCTGCGCCCCTATTACCGCGCTCGCGCGGCGCGGCCCTAGCAGCGGCTAGAGCGCGAACGACAGCGGCTTGGCCGGGCGGGCCGGGCGGCGCTCCGGCTGCTGCGGCACCGGCGACGTCCAGGTGGACAGCCACCCCGGTTCGGACATCAGGCCACCCTCGTCGTGGCAGAACACGCGCACGCGGCCCAGCTCGGTCGACGAACCGGCGTTGAAGATGGACAGCGGGCGCGTTTCTTCCTGGAAGAACGTCGACTGGCGGGGGGTGTGGCGATGGCCGTGCAGGATCAGATCGCAGCGCCCGCGCAGCGCGGCCACCAGCGCGGTGCCCCGCTGCAGCTCCTCGGCGTAGGGCCAGCCGAACCACTCGCTCAGCCGCTCGGCCGCGTGATCGGCCGGCAGGGGCAACACGTGATGGTGCAGCAGCACCGCCACCACGTCGCCCGACCCCGCCGCCGACGCCGCCCGCTCGATGGCCCGAACGTCGTCGGGGCTCATCGCCCCCTGGCCGTTCAGCCAGGTCCGGTTGTGCGGCCCGGTGGAGTTGAAGCGGATCAGATGCAGGCCGGGCGCCTGGGCCACGGTGACGCGGGGGCCGTCCTGGATGGCGTCGCTCACGTCGTCGCCCAGGCAGTCGTGATTGCCGGGGATGATCGTCAGCCGCTGCTGATCGCGGAAGCAGGAGAAGATTCGCCAGAACACCGCCAGCTCGCCCATGCGGCCCCGGTGGGTCAGATCGCCGGTGATGACGACGTGATCGACGTCGGCGGCCAGCAGGGCGTCACGGATGCCGATCGCGCGGCGTTCGGTCTCTACGCTCTTCCCGATGTGCAGGTCGGATACGTGGGCCAATGTCTTGATCGCCATGACGAAAGTGTCGGTCGTCGTCGCGACGCGACGGTGGAGTCCGCGGGGCGCGGCGGCCAAACTTGCGCGACACGACGGTGACGAAGCGGCGGGCGGCCGGGGATTTCGTCAGTCCGGCGCCGGTTTCATGACGGCGGCCCCGAAACCGTCACGGAACCGCTGTTTATCAGCCCGGTCCCGAGGGCGGGGCGCTCACCGGCCCGTGCTGACGGGGCGCTCGCCGGCCGGTGCATCGCCTTCGATGTACGCGACCAGCAGCTCGGCGACGCGATCCTGCGCCGCCCGCGCGTCACCCGCGCCCGCGACGTCGTTCATCAGGATCGAGAACACCAGCGGCGCGTGGCCAGGCGATCCCGCGAAGCCCGACAGGCAGCTGGCGGTGGCCAGCGTGCCGGTCTTGGCGCGGACGAACCGCTCGGCGGGCGTGCCGCCCATGCGATGTCCGATGGTCCCGTCCGTGCCGGCGATGGCCATCGAGGCCATGAACTCGGCGGCGATGCGGAAGTCCCGCATCGCGCCCCGCAGCACGGTCACCATCTGCTCGGGGCTGAAGCGGTTCGAATCGTACAGGCCCGAGCCGTTCATCATCTGGTAGCTGCCCTTGCGTAGCCCCAGCGTGTTCAGATAGCGCGCCACCGCCTCGAGGCCCTTCTCCCAGCTGCCGGGGCGCCCCACGATCTCGGCGCCCATGGTGCGCAGCAGCTGCTCGGCGGTGAAGTTGTTCGACCGCTTGTTCAGGTCGTGCACCACCACGCCCAGCGGCGGCGAATCGTTCGTCGACAGGATCTTCAGTCCCTGCGCCGGCGCGATGCCCACCCGAGGCGCCTGCGAGACGGTGATCCCGCGCCGTTCCAGCAGCGCCTTCAAGGTGTACGCCGCGTAGAGCGGCGGGTTGATCACGCGCCGGCGGTAGACGCGGGGCTCGGAGCCGGCGCGCACGCGACCCGAGACGGTGATCAGCGTGCGTCCCCCTTCCGATTCGGAGGTCTCGACGGTCGCGGGGGCCGGCCCCGATCCCGTGGTGATGACCCGGCCCTGGACCACGAAGCCGGCCGACGGGGGCTCGACCAGCACCTTGGCGGCGCCGCCGGGCCGCGACCCGGGCACGATGGTGACCGAGATCAAATTACCGTTCAACGACAGCCCGGCCGACGGCGCACGCGACACCGAAGAGTCGCTCTTCTGGTCGTAGGCGGGGCCCACGTGGGCTCCGTCGAAGAACGACTCGTCGGCGATGATGCCGCCCTTCACGCGGCGGATGCCCTCGGCCCACAGGTCGCCGGCCAGGGTGGCCAGGTCCTCGGTGTTCAGCGTGGGATCACCGAAGCCGCGCAGGTACAGGTCGCCGGTGACCTCGCTGCCCGACCGGCCGTTCGCCACCATCGACACCGTGGTCTTCCAGCGGTAATCGGGCCCCAGCAGCGCCAGCGCCGACGCGGAGGTGACGATCTTGACGTTCGACGCGGCGTTGAACGCGGTCTTCTCGTTGCGCGCGTACAGCGGCTTGCCGCTGTCGGATTCGGAGACCAGCACGCCCACCTTGGCACGGCTGAAGGGAGGGGCGGCGAACACCTCGTCGAGGGCGCTCTTCAGCCAGGCCCGGCGGGCGGTCGGATCGGCGGGCGGTCGGGGGAATTCGGGGGGCGCGGCCGGACGCGTCGCCAGCCCGGGCAGCCGTGTCGACGAAGGGGCGACCGGCGGCTCCTCCGCCGGTGCCGGGGCGGCGGGCGCCGTGGCGGGGGCGGGCGGCGCAGCGACGCTGGCGGCGGGAACGGCCAGCCCGAACAGCAGCGCGGGGGCGAGGAGACTTCGCAACGCTCTTCACCCTAACATCGACCGGGAACCTCATCTACTTGGTGGGGGCCCTTCAGGCCTGCCGGCTGCCCCCGGACGCGCCTCGTTCGGCCAACCGTTCGCCGGTTGGCGCGACCGTCCCTGGGACGGTTCGAACAGCGTGCGGCCAGGCGAACCACGCTGAACGCGACCGGGCTGCTGGCGCCCATCCGGCAGGTGCTGATCGTCCCGACCCACTAGGGAATTTCTGGCCGGCGGCGCTTCTGCGGCGCCGCCGGCGGGGACGGTCACGTAAACTGGCCGGATGGATCTGTTCTCGCGCGCGGCGTCCCGGGACCGTCGTGGCCAGCCGCTGGCGGAGCGCATGCGGCCCCAGACGCTGGCCGAGTTCGTCGGCCAGGCCCACATCCTGGGGCCGGGCAAGCTTTTGCGGCGCGTGCTGGACGCCAAGGAGCTGCCGTCGCTGATCTTGTGGGGCCCGCCGGGCACCGGGAAGACGACGTTGGGCCGGCTGCTGGCCGGCGAGGCCGGGGCCGCGTTCGTGGCGGTGTCGGCCGTGATGGCCGGCGTGAAGGAGCTGCGCGAGGCGGTGGCGGAGGCCGCCGCCCGGCGGGACCAGCAGGGCACCCGCACGGTCCTGTTCGTCGACGAGATTCACCGCTTCAACAAGGCCCAGCAGGACGCGCTGCTGCCGCACGTCGAGGCAGGCACCGTCACGCTGATCGGCGCCACGACCGAGAACCCCTCCTTCGAGGTCAACGCGGCCTTGCTGTCGCGGGCCAAGGTGGTCGTGCTGCGGGCGCTCGAGCCGGCGGACGTGCGCGTGCTGATCGACCGCGCCATCGCGGACCCCGAGCGGGGGCTGGGCAAGATGCCGCTGGACGTGCCGGACGACGTCCGCGATCTTCTGGCGCGCGAGGCCCGCGGTGACGCGCGGCGGGCGCTGGCGGCGCTGGAGTCTGCCGCCGCCATCGCCGGTGAAGGCCCGGCGGGCAGCGAGGCGCGGCGGATCGTCGATCGGGCGGCGGTCGAGGAGGCGCTGCAGAAGCGAACGCTGCTGTACGACAAGGCGGGCGACGAGCACTACGGCGTCGTCAGCGCCTTCATCAAGAGCCTGCGCGGCAGCGATCCGGACGCCGCCCTGTACTGGATGGCCCGCATGCTCGAGGCGGGCGAGGATCCCTTGTTCGTGCTTCGCCGCATGGTCATCTTCGCGGCCGAGGACATCGGCGTCGCCGATCCCCAGGCCCTGGTGGTGGCCAACGCCGCCACCGACGCCTTCCGTTTCGTGGGCCTGCCCGAGGGCGTGCTGCCCATGAGCGAGGCCTGCCTGTACCTGGCCACCGCCCCCAAGAGCAACACGGCCCTGACCAGCTACGCCGCCGCCAAGGCCGACGTGGAGGCCCAGGGCGCGCTGCCTGTGCCGGCCCACCTCCGCAACGCGGCCACCGGGCTGGGCAAGAGCCTGGGGTGGGGCGCCGGCTATCAGTACCCCCACGATCACCCCGCTCATCACGTGGCCGAGGAGTACCTTCCGGCCGCGCTGAAGGGGCGGCGGTACTACCAGCCCAGCCGCCAGGGGCGAGAAGAGGCGATCGCGGATCGCGTGCAGGCCCTGCGCGCCGCCAGCGACAAGGCGGGCCGCCAGCGGTGAACCCGATTGACCGCCGCGTGCCCCGTCGCTACGGTTCCGCCGTGACGCCTCCCTCTGCTCGGTCTCCTGGGAATGCTGCCGGCCCACCCCGCCGGCGCGACGTGCTGAAGCTGGCGGCCGCTGCCGGCGCGGCGGCCGCCCTGCCTGCCACGTCACGGGCGTTGGCGTCGGGCGACGTGCGCCTGCCCCCGCTGCCGCGGGCGTTCCCCGACGATTTCTTGTGGGGCACGGCCACGGCCGCCTACCAGGTCGAGGGTGCCACCGCCGAGGACGGCCGTGGTCCCTGCATCTGGGACATGTTCTGCCGGAAGCCCGGCAAGGTGTGGCGCGATCAGTGTCCGGATCGCTCCGCCGACCACTATCACCGCATGAAGGAGGACGTCGCGCTGATGAAGGCGATGGGCCTGCCCGCCTACCGCTTCAGCATCTCCTGGTCGCGCGTGCTGGCCGAAGGGACGGGCGCGGTGAACCAGAAGGGCCTGGATTTCTACGATCGGCTGGTCGACGAGCTGCTGGCGGCGAAGATCCAGCCCTGGGCGACGCTGTACCACTGGGATCTGCCGCTGGCGCTGTATCACCGCGGCGGCTTCATGAACCGCGACGTGGCCGATTGGTTCGGCGACTACACGCGCATCGTGGCGCGCAAGCTGTCGGACCGGGTGCCCACCTGGATGCCGCTCAACGAGCCGCAGGTGTTCATCGGGTCGGGCATGCAGCTGGGGCGCCACGCGCCGGGCGATCAGCTGCGCTTCACCGAGGTGATGCTGGCCGCGCACAACGCCATGCGCTGCCACGGCCGGGCGGTGCAGGCGTTGCGCGCCGAGGCGAAGCAGAAGCTGTCCGTCGGCACGGCGCAGGCGGGGGTGAACCGCATTCCGGCCACGCTGCACCCCGACGACGTGAAGATGGCGCGCGAGCGGGCCCTGGCCACCGATCCCGACACCATGTACAGCAACACGCTGTGGCTGGATGCCATGGTGCTGGGACGGTACCCGGCGGACTACCTGAAGGGGAACGCCCATCAGCTGCCGCCGCTGTTCACCACCTCGGCGCTGGCCGACGATCTGAAGCAGATCGGCCAGCCCCTGGACTTCATCGGCGTGAACCAGTACCAGGCCGATCGGATCCGCCGGGGCAAGGACGGCAAGGCCGAGACGGTGCCCTGGCCGGAGGGGTTTCCCATCACCGCCAGCTTCGAGTGGGCGGTGGCGCCCGAGACGATGTACTGGATGCCGAAGTGGCTGTACGAGCGCTACCGCAAGCCGCTGTACATCACCGAGAATGGCGTCTCCGTGCGCGACTGGGTCGGCCTGGACGGCCGCTGTCACGATCCCTCGCGCATCGACTTCACGACCCGCTATCTGCGCGAGCTGGGGCGCGCCATCGCCGAGGGCGTTCCGGTGCGCGGCTACTTCCACTGGTCGATGCTCGACAACTTCGAGTGGGCGGAAGGGTTCAAGCACCGCTTCGGCTTGATCTACGTCGACTATCAGACGGGCAAGCGGACCCCCAAGGACTCGGCCGAGTGGTACCGACAGGTGATCGCCGACAAGGGGCGCAACGTCTTCGTCGCTACCTAGCGCTGGCTGCTGAGCGGCGCCGCGCCGTGGCTGCGCCGACGATCAGGAACCGGCGTCGCCGCGCAGGGCGCCGGCCACCGCATCGAAGCCGGCCCGCCACGAGACAGCGAAGCCGTCACCCTGGCCGCCCAGGACGGCTTCAGGGGCCAGCGCAGGCGTCTCGATCATCACCTCGCGTATCGGGCAGCGGGCGCTGTCGCCGCGAACGGCGGGTGTGCCGCTGACGTTGACGACCAGCAAGTTCGAGTCGGGGAACAGGCGGCAGGCGTCCTCGACCGGCGTGGCGGCCAGGCGGTCGCTGCCCGGATCCAGCGCGGGGGCGCTGGCCACGTCGACGTCCTCGAAGACGAACGGGTTGGCGATGCTGGCGCCCACCGCCCGGGCCAGGTCACCCGAGCGATCGATCACCAGCCGCAGCCCCTCGCCGGCGCGCTCGTGGTGCATGGTCGCGAACGGCTTGGGCAACGCCTCGATCCGGGCGCCCGCCAGCTCGCTCCGCAGCACCTGCTCGAAGCGGCCGCGGTCGGCGCGCGTCGTCGAGGCGGCCCCCAGCAGGTAGCCGCCCACGGCGGCGGTGGCCGGCGCCAGCATGCCGCCCGAGAAGACGCTGGCCACCGCGGCCAGCGCCAGGCCGGCGCCCACGCCTCGCGAAGCGGCCTCCTGCTCCGTCGCGGACACGTACGCGTCGGTCAACCGCCTGAAGCGGGCGGTGGTGTCCTGCTCCGGCGCGCTGGCGTACAGCGCGCCCACCAGCGCGCCCACGCTGGTTCCCACCACGCAATCGATGGGAAGGTTCGCCTGGCGTATGGCGGAGATGGCGCCCAGCTCGGCCACGCCGCGGGTACCGCCCGAGGACAGGACCAGGCAGGTGGGCCGCGCGCGCGGGTCGAAGCGCGGCGGCGCGTGGGCGCATCCCCCGACGGCGAGGATGGCCATCGCCCCCGCGATCAGCGCTGACGACAGGCGGCGGTGACGCCGACCGCGGCCAAGCCCGGCGCAGTCCCGCGCCGTTCGAAGCGGCATCGCGACGCCGAGAGGCATCGGGAAACGGGCCGGCGCACGCCTCGGCAAGGGGACCGCAGGGCGCGATGAACAAGGCGTCGCCGAGCGCATCGGAAAAGTCTGCAGGTGGCTCCGCCGCGTGTCCAGGCGCCTGGCCGGCGCCGCCGAGGACATTTTCTTCTGTCGCGCGGCGCGGCTATGCTTCGCGCGATGGTGTCCGTGATGGCTGCGTGCGCCGCGCTGCTGGTTTCGCCCTGGACGGCGCTGTTTCCGCCGCCGCCCGGCGCGTTCGTCTCGCCGCCGCCGCCGCCATCCTGGACGGCCGCCGACGGCCCGCGGCCCATCGTCGTCGACACCCACGCGGACACCACGCAACGGATCGTCTATCAGGCGGCGTCGTTTCTCGACGGCATTCCCGGCGCGCATCTGGATCTTCCCAAGATGCGCGCCGGTGGTCTGGACGCGGAGTTCTTCTCGATCTTCGTCTTGCCCAGCCGCACGCCCCCCGCCACCTACTTCAGCGAGGCGCTGAAGCAGATTCACGCCATCCAGGCGCTGGCGGCCGGCTCGGGGGGACGTCTGGCCCTCGCCCGCACGGCGCGCGACGTGCGTGACGCCGCCGCCCGCGGCGTACCCTCGGCATTGCTGGGCGTCGAGGGCGGTCACGCCCTGGGCCCGGGGACGGAGAACGAGCAGCTCGAGCACCTGCGCCAGCTCGCCGCCGAAGGCGTCCGCTACATGACGCTCACCTGGACGAACTCCAATCCCATCGGGGGCTCGTCGGGCGACGAGGGGGACGGGCAAGGCCTGACCCCGTTCGGTCGCCGCGTCATCGACGAAATGGAGCGTCTGGGAATCCTGGTCGACCTGTCGCACGTCTCGGATCCACTGTTCTGGGACGCCATCCGGTACGCGAAGAAGCCGGTGCTGCTGTCGCACTCGTCATCGCGCGCGCTGGCGAACGTGCCCCGCAACGTCACCGATGCCATGTTGCGGGCCGTCGCCCGCAACGGCGGCGCGGTGTGCGTGAACTACAATCCCTCGTTTCTGGATGCCGACTACTCCCGGCGGCAGGCCCCGCTGTGGGCGGCCACGCGCGACGTGCCGCTCGAGCAACGCTTCCGCCGCATGCAGGAGCTGTCGGCGCAGCTTCCACCCGTGCCGCTGGGGCGGCTGGCGGAACACATCCAGCACATGGTGGAGGTGGCCGGCGTGGACCACGTCTGCCTGGGCAGCGACTTCGACGGCATCCCCTCGCTGCCCGCCGACCTCGACGACGCCAGCCAGCTGCCCGCCCTGGTGTCCGAGCTGCGCCGGCGCGGCGTCACACCCGCCGACTTGCGCAAGATCCTGGGAGAGAACACGCTGCGCGTGATGGGACGGGCCGAGGCGCCTCACCTGGAGCGCTTCCTGCATGACAGCGCCGGGCACAATCCCCATGACTGACCTCGACCAGCCCGCCGTCAACCCGACCCCGCCCGACGACATCCGCGAAGTGGACCGCTGGATGTACCAGTTCACCGCCCAGCTTGCCCACGACATGCGCGCGCCCATGGGCGCGATCTTCATGTGGGCCCACGTGCTGCGCGCCGCCGACGGCGGCGAGAACAGGGCCGCCATCGACGCCATCGAGGCGAGCGCCCGGCAGCAGGGCCGGATGCTGGGAGACGTCGTGGACATGGCGCGCGCCCTGGTGGGGCGTCTGAAGCTCGAATCGGTCCCCACCGACCTGCCGGCTGTCGTCGCGGCGGCCGTCGAGGAGAAGAAGAAGGACGCGGCGGCCCGGCGGGTCGCCCTGGACTGGTCCGGGCCCGCGGACCCGCGGGCGACCTTCACGGTGAAGGGCGATGCGAAACGTTTGCAGCAGGCGTTCGCCTGCCTGGTCGCCCACGCCCTCGCCAACGCGAATGGAAAGCGGGTGAGCGTGGCGGTGGGGGCAGGGGCCGCTGCCCCCGCCGTCGAGGTCCGCGTGGTGCTGCCGGCCGGTGGCGTGGAGCCGGCCGCGCTGGATGACCTGTTCGTCGCCTATCGGGCGCAGGGGCTGGATCTGGCGGCGGCCCGGCCGGACTTCGGGATGGGCCTGCCGTTCGCGCGGGCCGTGATGCGGCTGCACGGGGGCAGCCTGGACGTCGAGAACCAGGGACCGGGCGCGGGCCTCACGCTGGTGGCGCGCCTGTCGGCCGCCGCAGACCCTGGCTGAGCGGGCCCGCCCGGGCGGTCGCTCAGGTGGCGACCAGCCCGTGCAGCGCGGCCAGCCGGATCAGCTCGCCCGTGGAGTGGACCCGCAGCTTCTTGTTGATGTGGGCACGGTGGGTCTCGATGGTCTTCACGCTGAGGTGCAGCGTCTCGGCCATCGACGTGTTCGTGTAGCCGCGTACGATCAGGTCGAAGATGTCGCGCTCGCGGGGCGACAAGGCGTCGAGCGGCGTGTTGGCAGTTCCCCGGCGCGTTCCGCCGCTGTTGGCGACATCCTGCGGCAGCTGCGGCGCCACGTAGACCTCGCCCCGGGCCACGGACCGCAACGCGTCCACGATCTCGGTGGGCAGTTGCTCTTTCAGGGCGTACCCGCGGGCACCGGCGGCGATCGCCTGGTTTAAATAGTAGTGATTCCCATGCATCGTGAGCATGAGGACCCGCGTGTTGGGGCGTCGCCTCAGGATCTCACGCGTGGCCAGGATGCCGTCGCCGTCGGGCAGCGTAACGTCCACGGTCACGATGTCGGGCTGCAACTCCTCGAGCATCTGGAAGGCTTCGCGGCCGGTCGAAGCTTCGCCGACGACGGAGATGTCCTCGGTCGAGGCGAGCACCGCGCGCAGGCCCTCTCTGAATAGATGGTGGTCGTCCACCAGCAGGACTTTGACCCTGTGAGGCTCCGGAGGCATCGCTGACATAGCTTGCGTCAAACGGCTCCCGCGAGCAACCGACAGCGCTTTTCCAGTCGATGTGCGTCTTGGCAGTTCATGGTCATCCGGGAGGCAGCGCGCGCCATTCGGTGCGGCAAGGAAGCATTCCTTCGTCGGCCATCTCGTCCGCTTCGGGGACGCTGCGGGGAACGGCGATGCAGACGGCCGGTTTCAGGCCGGTGGCGTGCAGGCGGCAGCCGCGCTGCTCGCTCAGGAACACGCAGCCACGCGGTCCCAGGGCGGTGCGGAACAGCCAGTCCCCCTCGTCGTCCTCGTAGCCCTCATCGAAGTCGCTGGTTCGGGCGATGCCTCGCTCCAGCAGCGCTTCCCGTTCATGCGGCCACACGTCGCATCCGGCGGAGCAGCACTCCTCCTGACAAGGGAAGGTCTCGCAATCGGGCATCAGGATCTGCAGCTTCACGGCCTGCGACATGTTTCGACCAGTTTACTAGGAAACCTGCGCGCAAAAAAAAAGCCCGAGCTGATTCAGCCCGGGCCTTTCCGTTTCGTTCATCTCCCGCATTCGGAGAGGAGCCCCGAAGGACTCCGCACCAGGGAGAGGAATGAAGGAGAAACTACTTCGTGATCTCCTTCTTCTCCTCGGCGGGCTTGTCGGCCTTCTTGCCCTTCTTGGCCTTCTTCTCCTTCTTCGCATCGGCGGGAGCCGGCGCGTCCTCGGCCTTGGCAACGGTCCACGAGGCGGGCAGAAGAACGGCGAGGGCAACGAAGATGACGCGGGTGAGCTTCATGGAACGATCTCCTTGTTGTGTTCGCGAATCTGAACTTCGATTCGTGCGCCGGGTTCCAGCACGGGCCGTGCCACGTGGTTGGTTCTTCGTAAGTGCCCGAAATTCCGCCTCGTTCGAGATCCAGGCGCCGTTAGGCGGGCGATTTCGTGTGGCGGAATGGCCGTGCGGCAGATCGGCGTGTGGCGGTCCGCCTCACCCGACGTTCGCGCGCACAGTGATGGCGGTGACACAAGGCGCTTCCTGTCGACCGCGGGCGGGACACAGCCGGCGATCGGGGCGACGACGGACGTCGCCGAGGTGAGGAGGCGCCGGCGACGAGGGAGGCTGCGATCTCTGCGCGGACCACGATCGAAAAAACCGAGAGGGCGGGGCCCTCTCGGTCGTCACGATCTCGTCAGGCGCTGTTCGCCGCCCTGGCGGCGAAGGCCGAGCTCAGGCGAACGGATCTTTCCAGTTCGGCGGATGCTTGCCCGGCTTGCCGTGCTTGCCAGGCTTCGAACGGGGGGACGAACCGCCCCCCTGACCGCCGTCGAACGGGTCCTTCCAGTTGCCGCCGCGCGAGGATCCACGACGTCCCGAGGTAGGAGGGGGCGGCGGATCGACGTCCGGGGGCCGCACGGAGGTGCTGACGCGGGACTTCTTGGACGGATAATCCGTCGGCGGATTGTCGGTGGCGAACGGATCGGACCACGCCGCCTTGGACGCGGCGGGCGCCGATCGGGACGGCGGGGGCGGGTTGGCGCGCGCGGTCTCCTCGGCGCGGGCCCGCAGGACGGCCGCATCGGGCACCACCGGCCGCTTGGCGCGATTGGCCTCGTTCTTCGCCGCCGCGGCGGCGATGGCCTTCATGGCCGCCTCGCGGGCGGCCGCCTCGGCGCTGACGGGCTCTTCCTCGGCGGCCGGGCGGTGGACCGTCGTCTTGATCGTCGGCTCCTTGTCGGCCGTCGCCAGCAACGCATCGACCGAGTCGTTCTTCTTCTTGGCGGCCGCGACCGGCTTGTCCGGCTTGGACGCGTTCAGCAGCTCGTCGACGGCGTCGTTGGTCTGCGCGGCGGTCTTCTTCTTGGGGCCGCCCTTGTCCTTCAACAGGCGATCGACGAAGGCGTCGTCGTGCTTCTCGACAGGCTGCTTGGGCGGCGGCGGCGCTTCCTCGATCTCGGGAACGTCGTGCGTGCCGGCGGCCTTGACGTTGCGCTTGGCGGCGGCAGCGGCGGCCTCCTCGCGCTCTTTCCGCTCCTTCTCGGCGCGGTCGATCTTCTCCTGCTTCTCGCGGCGGGCCATCTCCTCGGCCTGCAGCTTCTGGATCTTGGCGAGATCGATCTTCTTCTCGGCGTTCGGGCCGAGGATCTTGTTCTCCCAGTCCATCTGCTTGTCGAGAGCGTCATCCGAGGAGCTGAGCTCCTTGGCCGACTTCTTCTGGGCCTGGGTTTTTGCCTTGGGCGCGGCCACGGCAGTCCCGACCCCGAAGGGCAGGGCGAGGGACAGGCCAAAGGCCAGGGCAAGGCCAGTCGAGAACGCGCGGGGATGGGGAACGTTCAACCGCATCGGGTGACCTCGGGCGGCGGGTTGAGGGGCGAGTCAAATAATTATCCGTAAGATTACTGAAAAGAGCAACCACCACCCGACATTTCCGTTCAAGTGGGGGCACATCGGCGCCCGTTGGTGTCCGTCGGAGGACCCGCTGGCGGTGGTGGCCGCTGTCGGGGGTGGGGTGGTCGGCCGGTGCTCGGGACCAGTGCCGTCGGGGGTCACCCGTACAAAAATCCCTACTCAATTCAGTCGCTTCGGCGGCCGATGGAGAGGGGGCGATCCTTCGAGAAGGGGGGCGCCAATTTCATGGGCGAGGGGAACCCGGCCGGAATGACAGATCTAGCGCGAGGCGCGGCCATCGGCCGTTACCTGGTGCTGAATCTCATCGGGCGGGGCGGAATGGGCGAGGTCTACGCCGCCTACGACCCCGAGCTGGACCGCAAGGTCGCCATCAAGGTGCTGCGCGCCAGCTCCAGCGCCGGGGTCGACGCCCTGGAGGGACGCGGGCGCATGCTGCGCGAGGCGCAAGCCCTGGCGCAGCTGTCGGATCCCAACGTCGTCGCCGTGTACGACGTGGGCACGGTCGACGATCGGGTGTTCCTGGCGATGGAGTTCGTCGACGGCAGCACGCTGAGCTTCTGGCAGCACGCGCAACCCCGCACCTGGCGCGAAGTCGTCACGCTGTACGCGGCGGCGGGGCGCGGCCTGGCGGCGGCGCACCACCGCGGCCTGGTGCACCGTGACTTCAAGCCCGACAACGCGATGGTGGGGCGCGACGGCCATGTGCGCGTCATGGACTTCGGTTTGGCCCGCAGCGCGGAGCCGCCGGCGTCCGGAGGCGCAGCCACCGCAGAGCGCACCTCCGCCAGCCTGAACGTCCCGTCGACCCCGTCCTCGGGCTGGTCGCCGGGACATTCGCCAGCGGGCGGCCAGCTTCGGCCCGGAGACCGTCTGTCAGCGTCGGGCGGGGGGATCTCGACCCCGGACGGCGCCGGGGCGGCGGGCTCTCCTCGCCCCGCGCGCTCGACAGCCGCAGCTCTGGAGATGGCGCCCCTCGACCTCGAGGGCGCGACCCGAAACCTGGCCGTGCCCCGCTCGGGCACCAACCCGACCCTGGTCGAGCGCTCGCCTGGCGGCCCGGCCGCCTCGGGCGCGCTGAACCTGCGGCTGACCCAGACGGGTGCCATGATGGGGACGCCGGCCTACATGGCCCCCGAGCAGTTCGCCGGGAAACCGGCCGAGGCGCGCTCCGACCAGTTCAGCTTTTGCGTGGCGCTGTACGAGGCGCTGTATGGCGAGCGGCCGTTCGCGGGCAAGAGCCTGACCGACCTGACCCGCAACGTGCTGTCGGGACAGGTGCGCGAGGCGCCGGTGGGGGCGAGCGTGCCTTCCTGGCTGCGCCGCGTCCTGTTGCGCGGCCTGCGCCCGGGACCGGACGAACGATACCCCTCGATGGAGGCGCTGCTGGAGGCGCTGTCCCGCGATCCGCCGCGCGCCCGCCGCCGCTGGGCGGCGGCCGTGTCGGTAGGCGGGCTGATCGTGGCGCTGGCCGCCGGTCTGATCGAGTCGTCCCAGGCTCATAAGATGAAGTGCCTGGGCGCCGAGGCGAAGCTGGCGGGCGTCTGGGAGCTGCCCAAGGTGGACGGCAAGCTGACCCCGCGCAAGGAGGCCATTCGCCGTTCGTTCATGGGGACCGGCAAGCGGTACGCCGAGGAGGCGTTCGCCCATGCCATGAGCGAGCTGGACCGCTACGTGGTGGCGTGGAACGACATGCACCGCGACGTGTGCGAGGCGACGCACGTCCGGGGCGAGCAGTCGGGCGACGTGCTGGACCTGCGCATGGGCTGTCTGCAGGAGCGATTCAACGAGGTGCGGGCGCTGACGGCGGTCTTCAGCGACGCCAACGGCGACGTGGTCGGCAAGGCCGCCGAGGCCGTGCAGTCGTTGCGGCCGGTGGAGGCGTGCGCGGACGTGGTGGCCCTGAAGGCCGTGATGCGTGCCCCCGACGATCCCGACAGCCGTCGCGCCGTGGCCGACGCGCGCGCCCAGCTGGCTGACGTGAAGGCGCTGGGTGACGCCGGCAAGCTGAAGCAGGCGCGCGCCCAGGTGGGGCCCGCGCTGGAGGCCGCACGCAAGACGAAATACGGTCCCGTGCTCGCCGAGGCGCTGTTCCGCTCGGGCGAGCTGAAGAACACGGCCGGTGACGCGGCCGGAAGCGAGAAGGACGAGGAGGAGGCGCTTTGGACGGCGGTGGCGAGCCACCACGACGAGATCGTGTCGGCCGCCGCCGCCCAGCTGGTGTACGTGGTCGGCTATCGCCAGGATCGCTATGAGGACGGCGAGCGCTGGTCGCGTCACGCGGGTGCGGTGCTGGCGCGGTTGGGTCCCGGCCACGACGTCGTAGCGGGATGGCTCGCCAACAACCGGGCTTTGCTCTACAGCAAGCAGGGTCGTCTGGACGAAGCGCTGGCTGCCGGCCTGGAGGCCGTGCGGATCAAGACCCGCGCCCTGGGCGCCGACCACTTCGACGTCGCGCTGTCCGAGGACAACGTGGCCGGCATCCTCGCGCAGCTCGGACGGCTGGACGAGGCGATGACGATGGGCACGCGCGCAGTCGCCATCCTCACCAAGGTGCTCGGTCCCGAGCACCCCACCATCGCCTACGTCCTCTCCGATCTGGCAGACGTGATGATCGCGAACGGCCGCTTTGCCGAGGCCCGGACGGCCGCCGAACGAGCCATCGCGCTGTGGGGGCGCGATCTCGATCAGGGCAACCCCACGCTCGCCTACGCGCTGGTGCCGCTCGGTCGCAGTCTCACGGCGACGAAGCAAGCGGCCCGGGCCGTGCCAATCCTGGAGCGCGCCATCGCGTCGTCCACGCACAAGGATCCGGATCACATGCTGCTGGGAGAGGCGCGTTTCGCCCTGGCACAGGCGCTGCGCGAGTCTGGACAGACGTCCGATCGGGCGGAGCGGCTGGCGGAGGAGGCGAGGGCCGACTTCGGGACGGTCGCCGCGGGAGCGCGGCGGAAGAAGGCCGTGGAGGAGTGGCTGGGCGAGCGTCCGCGCAGTCGTGACGTGGTGAGCGTCAGCTTGCCGTGAGGGAACTCAGCGCGCGACAGTGAGCGTGCTGTTGTGATTGCTGGGGCCGAGGCCGCCGGCCTTGATGGCGGACTTGACGCGGATGCCGGCGAGCTTGGCGGAGGCGTTGTGATTGCTGGGGCCGAGGCCGCCGGCCTTGACGGCGGACTTGACGCGGATGCCGGCGAGCTTGGCGGAGGCGTTGTGATTGCTGGGGCCGAGGCCACCGGCCTTGATGGTGGACTTGACGCGGATGCCGGCGAGCTTCTTCGAGGTGTTCATGATGCTTCTCCTGGGGTGTTGATTGCTCGACCCGTCGAGCATTTCGGAGAAGACCCATGTGCAGCCGCTGTGCCGAGGTCAAGTTAAGTAGAATCAAGGGGTTGTTGTCATATGACTGGCCCTGTTAGTCCTATGACTTCGCATCGGCTTCGGGTGAGTCCCCGGGCCGCGAAGGCTTTGCAATAGGCACTGGGCCCGAGGGTTGCTTGGTCGAAGATCAGCCGGTGATTTCCAGCGCTTGGCGCTCGGGTCGACACTGGATCCACAGCGGAAGGGATGACGAATGAGCACGACCGCCGACCCGATGACGGACAGCGCCTTCGAGCTGGTGACGCTCTTGCACGGCTTCACGCACCTCGCGAAGCGCTCGGGCGAGCTGGATGGAAATCTCCCCGTGCGCGCCGCCCGCTACTGCGGTCCCGTGTTCGAGGGGAGCGCCGCCGGCTTTCAGATCCAGGTCGATCAGCCCATGACGGTCCGTCGCAAGCGGGCGGCCGGCGGGCGCGCCGGGGTGGCCTGGAACCTGACGCCGCCCGCGCTGGAGGCGGTCACCGAGCGCGTGGACGACGCGCTGGAGAAGGCGGTGCGTGAAGGCTTGCTGGCGCGCGACGGTTTCTGGCACCGCCTGTTGAAAGGGGACGCGCTGCCCGCGCGGAGCGGCCGCGCCTTCGTCTGGACGGGCCACCTGATCCGCCCGCGCGCCGGGCTGTGGCTGCTGGTCGGCGGTGCGTTCAACCGGCGCAGCCGCGTCCCCTTCATCGAGCACGTGGTGAGCGATCCCGACCACTACGTCCCCTTGCTGCTGGAGCTGGACGTGGCGGCGCTGGAGACGAAGCCGATCTGGATCGAGTCGGAGCTGGGCTGCGTGACACCTCTGTCGCCGCGCGCCCGGGTCACGAAGGAGCGCTTGCAAGCCGGCGCGCCCGAGCTGCGCCAGTTCGCCTCGTACTTCTCGGAGGCGCACTTCGAGACGAAGGCCCGGCATCCCACCGCCACGTACGTGCGGCAGCAGCGCGAACGCCGGGTCAAGGCCGCGCCCCGGGGCGACGCGCGCCTGCTGTTCGCGGGGCCGGACGTTCACGCCGTGGGCGCGTTCAGACGCTTCATCGGCGTCGCGGGCTTCAGCGCGCGCCCCCAGGCCCCCGGCGAGCTGCAGTTCGCCCTGGTCCGCAACATCGCCGCCATACAATGGACCTGGCAGGGGCAGACGCATTCCTCGTTCCAGGTCGACAACGCCCGTGCCGTGGCCGCCTTGCGGAAGCTGTGGCACGCGACGGTGGGCGACACGGCGCCGTCCGCCTTGCAGTTCATCGAGCGCTACGCGCTGGGTGAGCAGTGGGACCAGCCCTACGTGCAGCTACAGCCGTGGGTGTTCACGCCCACGCCGGACGGCTGGTCGATGCTGGTGGATGGCGTCCACCATGCGCCCGACTACGACGGCATGCGGGCGGTCATCGCGACCGACTGGTTCTTCGCGCTGGCGATGGTGTATCGCCTGTACGCGCCGTCGACGGTGCGCATCCCGTTCCGTGCGCCGATGTTGCGGGCCCTGCCCGTGCCCCGGCCCACGCTCGAGCTGGGGTTCACCCAGACGATGCTGGATGACGCCGCGCCGTAGCGGCGTCTGACGAACAGTCAGTCCTTGTCGGACCTGTCCGCAGCCCTGTCGGGGGTGGCCACCGTGATCTTCGCGTAGCCATCCTTGACGTCGAACACGGGATCGCCGGCGCCCGGCATCAGCCGGACGCGCAGCTTCGTGCCGGTCCCCGCGCTCTCGTCGACCGGACCGACCTTGAGATCCTTGAAACCCAGCTTCTTCAGCTTGTACAGCTTCAGCGTCAGCTGCGACTCGGCCTGGGGCAGGTTGACGCGCGCCTCGCGCACCGGCTTGCGCTTCAGCTCGACGACGGCGTTCTGCACTGGTCCCTTGACCGGAATCAGGATGAAGCCCTTGCCCGTGTCCGCGATCGAGCAGATGGTGGGCCAGTTCCGCCGCCAGGCCTCGCGGGCCATGTCCTTCTCGGGCAGCGCGCAGTCGGCGCTGTTGTCCTCGCCGCCATCGGCATTGTCGCCGGGCCCCGCCGCGCCGCCGGTGGGGGCCGGTCTTCCGTCGTCGGCGAACTCGGGCGGCGTGGCCGTGCTGGGCGCGCCGCCCTGGCCGCCGGCGCCGGCGTCGTCGTCACTGTCGCTCTGGCCGCCCTGGCCGCCGGCACCGCCCTGTCCACCGGCCGCTTCCGCCGGGGGAGCGACAGGCGGCGGGGGTGAAGGGGGCGCGACCGAGGGAGGAGGCGCCGGGGGTCGCGGCTGGGGCAGGATCGCCATGCCGCCGCCAAAGACGATGGCCGCGGTGAACAGCGAGATCAGCACGCCCGCGCCGCGCGAGATGCCGGAGGAACCCGATGGAGATTTGTCACTCATGTGTCGCGCGTCTCGCGCAGGAAGACTCGCCCGCGCCACCGGAAGCTGTCAAGGTTCTCGCTCCACTTCGCGCGCGAAAGCTGGCGACGACACGGACTCCGTCTTACATCGCGCATCGTGCGACGCGCGTCGTGCGTCGTGCGTCGGGAGCGAAGGTTACCGGCCGGTGTCGCGCCGGCCGCGTGCGGTCGCACGGCGGCCGCACGCGCCCAACGGTTCGTCACGCGCGCGCGAGCCAGGCCGAGATCTCGGGCATCAAGCGCTCGCGCAGGGCCGCGTCCATTCGCATGCGCTCCAGCGTCTGCGACGTCGCTTGCCTGGCGGCCGGGATCGGATGCGCTGCCAGAAAAGCCTCGACCTCCTCGAGGTGCCGCCGCTCGGGCAGCGCCCCCAGGCTCTCGATCAGCCTGCGCAGCAACATGGGCGAGTCGGCCTTGGCGTGCACGTCGGTCCAGCGATCGCGGATCAGCCGCCACGCCTCCTCGCGGGTGGCGCGGTTCGACAGCAGCACCGACAGATAGGACGTGAAGTCCTGCATGGGGACCAGGTCGGTCATGGCGGCGGCGACGGCGCGGCCCACCACGGGACCCGCCTCCACCCGGGCCAGCGCGTGCAGGAAACGACGCTTGCTCGCCGGATCGAGCTCGGTGGTGGCCCGGCGGGCGAAGTCGTCGAACCGACTGCCATCGGCGTTACGCGCCGCCGCCGTGATGGCGAGATCGAGCAGGTTCGGGTCGAGCGCGCTGGCCGCCCCACCGGCGCCCGCTTCCGTCGAGCCGATGTGCTTCAACGCCCGGCTCTCGGCCTCGGCGACCGCCCCCGGCTCACGCGCCACGATCACCAGCGCGCGCAGCAGCGCGGCCCGACGCAGGCGCGTGTCGTCCGCCTCGGCCGAGCCCGACGGAGACTGCCATCCCAGGAGCGCCGCCGACGAGCCGAACAGCTTGCCCACCACCTTCTGGAAACCAGCGCGCTCGGCGTCCGCGACGTGCCGCGCCTCCAGCAGCGACAGCCGCCCGATCAGCTCGTCCAGCACGAAGGGATCGCTCTCGCCCGCCATCGCCTTCACCAGGTCGAGGAAGGCGCCCACCGTGCCGGCGCCGGCCCGCACCAGCGCCCACTGATCGGAGACCAGCGCCATCCGCTCGATGGGCGCCACGTCGCCGGAGGTGGCGATCGCCTGCCCCAGCTGGGCCAGCAAGCCGCCGTCGTACCGGCAGCGGTAGAAGCCGACCGCGCCCGCGTTCGCCTCGAGGAACTTGAGGCTCCCGCGCGCCGCCGCCAGCGTCACCTGCGCGGTCTCCTCACCGAACAGCACCCGCTGCTCCTTGACGCCCTCGTCGTCACGGTAACGGACCACCATCGGGATCAGCCAGCGCGTGGGCGCTCCCGTCTCCTGCGCCGTGGGATCGGAGAAGAAGCGGCGCTGCTGCAGCGACAGCACGGGCTTTCCGCTCGCCGTCCCCAGCGCCACCGACACCAGCGGATAACCGGTGCGGCGAATCCAGCCGTTCGCCAGCTCGACGATCGGCTCACCCGAGGCCTCGCCCAGCGCCCCCCACAGGTCGTCTGCCGTCGCGTTGCCCTCCCGGTGGCGGCGCATGTACAGGCGAATGCCCTCGCGAAACCGCTCCTCACCCAGGTAGCCCTCGATCATGCGCAGCACCGCGCCGCCCTTTTCGTAGGTGATGGCGTCGAACGATTCGCCGGCCTCCTCGGCGTTCTGGATCTCGGCGCGAATCGGATGGGCCGACTGCATGGCATCCAGCACCAGGGCCGAGCCCTTGGCCACCTCGAAGTCCATCCAGATGCGCCACTCGGGTCGCCAGTCGGCGACGATCTTGAAGGCCATCCAGGTCGCGAACGCCTCGTTCAGCCACAGGTCGTCCCACCACACCATCGTGACCAGGTTGCCGAACCACTGGTGCGCCAGCTCGTGGGTGATCACCTCCGCCACCCGCTTCTGCACGGCCAGCGGCGCGGTGGCGGGATCCAGCAGCAGCGCCACCTCGCGGAAGGTGATGCAGCCGGCGTTCTCCATGGCGCCCGCCTCGAAGTCGGGGATGCCCAGCTGGTCCAGCTTCCCGAAGGGATAGGGCAGGCCGAAGTACGACTCCAGCCGGGGCAGCACCGCGGTGGCGGCCTCCTGCGCGAACGCCGTCAGGCCCAGCTTCGCGGGAACGGCCCAGGTGCGCACCGGGACGTTCGAGGCGGTCCGCGGCTCGCTGGACACCAGGTCACCGAGCGCCAGCGCGATCAGGTACGACGACAGCACCGGCGTGCGCGTGAAGCGGATGCGGCGCTTGCCGGCGCCGTCGGCGGTCTCTTCCGCGATCGCGCCGTTCGACAGCGCGGTCACCCCGGCGGGCACGTCCCGCAACGTCAGGTCCCAGGTGGCCTTGAACGCGGGCTCGTCGAAGCAGGGGAACACGCGCCGGGCGTCGGCCGCCTCGAACTGCGTGACGGCGATGCGGCCGGCGCGGTAGAGGCCCCGCAGGCCCGGGCTGAAGCGCCCCGACCAGGTCAGGTGCAGGGTGGCGCTGCCCGCGGGCAGCGGCGACCCGAACAGCAGCGTCACCGTCTCGCTCTCGGTGTCTGCCTCGGTGCGGGCGGGCCGCGGCGCACCGGCGACGTCCGCGCTGGCCGCCGTCACGCTCAACCCCACGGCGTGCAGGTGCACCTGCGTGGCTGGTTCCGCCAGGGCGACGTCGATGGCGACCGTCCCCTCGAAGCTGTCGTGCTCGAGATCGACGGACAGCTCGGCGCGGTAGGCGCGGGGCAGGACGGTACGGGGCAGGCGGAAGTTCTTTCCCAGTGACGGTGACAAAGGCGTCTCCTCGCGGTTCAAAGTGGTTGCGCCGTAATATAAGGCAAAGGCGCGCCGTTCAGATGGATACCGCTCACTCTCCGACGACATCTCCTGGTTCGGGGCGACTCGATCTGTGGCGATTGACGGCGTACCGCTGGTTCCTGCTGAGCCTGGGGGCCGCCACGCTGGCCTCCCAGGTTCAGGGCGCGGCGGTCGCCTATCAACTATATGCGCTGACCCACGATCCCCTGTCGCTGGGCATGATCGGGCTGGCGGAGGCGCTGCCCTTCATCCTGTCGGCCCTGCCGGCCGGGCACCTGGCTGACGTGCACGATCGGCGGCGGCTGGGTGGGGCGGCGCTGGTGGTGCTGATGCTGGCGGCGGTGGCCCTGTGGCTGGTCAGCCGATTCCAGGCCGCGCTGGGCGTGCCGGCCGTGCGGGTGACCATCTACGGCGTCATCGCGGTCACCGGGGTCTGCCGCAGCTTCCTTCAGCCGGCGCGCTCGGTGCTGACCAGCGAGCTGGTGCCGCGCCGGTTGCTGCCGGCCGCCGTCAGCTGGCGCAGCGCACTGTGGCAGCTGACGGCCGTGACCGGACCGGCCCTGGGGGGCGTGCTGTACGCCGGCTTCGGCCCCCGGGTGGCCTACGCGGTCAGCGCGGCCTTGCTGCTGGGCGCGGCGCTGGCATGGGCGCGCATGGCGGCCCAGGCCGCGCTGGTGCCCGTGCCGCCACGGCGGGCGGCCATGCTGTCCAGCCTGAAAGAAGGATTTCGGTTTCTGCGCCACGAACCGGTGATCCTGCCCGCCATCGCCCTCGATCTGTTCGCGGTGCTGTTCGGGGGCGCGGTGGCGCTGTTGCCGGTGTTCGCCGAGGACATCCTGCGCGTGGGACCGCGCGGTTACGGCGTGTTGCGGGCCGCCCCGGCGCTGGGCGCGGTGGCGATGTCGCTGCTGCTGGTGCTGCGGCCGCCCTTCCGTCGCGCCGGGCTGGCCATGCTGAACGCGGTGGCGCTGTTTGGCGTGTTCACCATCGCCTTCGGGCTGTCTCGATCCTTCGTCTTCTCCGCGGCCCTGCTGGCGGCCAGCGGAGCGGTCGACATGATCAGCGTGGTGATCCGCGGGACGCTGATGCAGGTGCGCGTGCCACCGGCGATGCTGGGGCGCCTGTCCGCCATCAACCAGATCTTCATCGGGTCGTCCAACGAGATCGGCGCCTTCGAGTCCGGCGTGATGGCGCGCCTGCTGGGCACCGTGCCGTCCGTGGTGTTCGGCGGGGGGATGACGCTGCTGGTGGTGGCCGTCGCGGGCTGGCGGGCGCCGGCGCTGCGCAGGCTTGGCGAGCTGGGGGGCGGCCCCCAGCAGGAGCTGCCCGGTGACGCGGGCGGCGCGCTGCCACCGCCCGCTTGAACGGTCAGCGCGGCAGCTGCTTCATCCGGACGGTCTTCAGGTTGACGAACTCGCGCAGGCCGAACGGGCCCAGCTCGCGCCCGTAGCCGGACAGCTTCACGCCGCCGAACGGGAAGCGGGGGTCGGAGGCGACCATGTCGTTGACGAACACGCTCCCCACCTGCAGCTCGCGCGCGAACCACAGCGCCTCGTTGCGATCGCGCGTCCACACGCTGGCGCCCAGGCCGAAGGACGAGCTGTTGGCGATGGCCAGGGCCTCCTCGGCGTCGCGGGCCCGGAACAGCGCCGCCACGGGACCGAACACCTCTTCGCGGGCGGCCGGCGCGTCTGCGGGCACGTCGCCCAGCACCGTGGGGGGATAGAAGTTGCCCGCGCCGCCGGGGCGCTCCCCTCCCAGCAGCAGGCGCGCGCCCCGGCGCACCGACTCTTCGACCTGCTTGGCCACCTCGTCCCGGATGGCAGGCGTGGCCAGGGGACCGACGTCGGTGTCGTCCCGCGCCGGGTCCCCCACCTTCAGCGCGCGCATCCCCTCGACGAAGCGTGCAGCGAACGCCTCGTACTGGGCGTCCAGCACGATGAACCGCTTGGCGGCGATGCAGGACTGGCCGTTGTTCACCACCCGCGCCTTGACGGCCGTGGCGACCGCCCGCTCGAGGTCGGCGCTGGCCAGCACGATGAAGGGATCGCTGCCGCCCAGCTCCAGCACGGACTTCTTCAGGTGCTTGCCGGCGGCGGTCCCCACGGACCGTCCCGCGGCTTCGCTGCCCGTCAGCGTGGCGGCGGCCACCCGGGGATCGGCCAGGATGCGCTCGATGCGGTCACCGCCCACCAGCAGCGCCTGGAAGGCGCCCTGGGGAGCGCCGGCGCGCCGGAACAGCTCGGCCAGGGCCAGCGCGCACTGGGGCACGTTGGACGCGTGCTTCAGCAGCCCCACGTTGCCGGCGGCCAGCGCGGGCGCCGCGAAACGAATCACCTGCCAGTAGGGGAAGTTCCAGGGCATCACCGCCAGCACGACGCCCAGCGGCTCCACCCAGACCGCCTGATCGTCACCGTCGATGGCTTCCTTGCGCAGGAACGGGCCGACATTCTCGGCGTAGTACCGGCAGGTGACGGCGCACTTCGCGACCTCGTCACGGGCGGCGCTGATGGTCTTGCCCATCTCCTTGGTGGCCAGCGCGGCGAACGTCTCTCGCTCATCGTCCAGCAGGCGGGCCGCCGCGCGCAGCACGTCGGCGCGGGCCGTGATCGGCTCCCGGTGCCACTGGTCGAAGGCTTGCCGTGCCCGGGTCAGCTTCTCCTCGATCCGCGCGTCGTCGTCGGGCTCGAACGTTCGCAGCGTCTCTCCACTGAAAGGATTCACACTGGCGATTGGCATGCGGCCCAATTTACCCTCAGGTCGGGCGATACGCCGCCCGATCTGGAATTCCCCCGCGCCGACGGCAGGACCGGAGCGCCAGGGCTCCGGACTCGCTCAGCCCCGGATGCTGGACAGCACCGTGATGCGTTCCTTGAACCCGTGGCTCATGCGGCCCAGGGTGGCGTCAGCGATGCGCAGCAAGGCTCGACCCTCGCCATACATGCGCTCGAGCTCGGGGCCCTTCACCCGTGGACCGAAGCTGAGCCCCAGCCGGTTCACCAGGATGCCCGCGAAGCGCACCACGTTGGAGACGCACAGGGGCTGGCGCGGATTCCAGCAGGTCACCCCGTCGATCGCCTCGACGACCTGCTGGGACAGTCCCCAGTGGCGCGCCACCGCCGAGCCCGCCACGGTGTGACAGCCCTCGATGGCGGCGATCAGGGAGGCCTCCGTCAGCGGCGGTCGCTTGCCGGCCCGCTGCATCTGCTGTTCGATGTCCAGCAGCAGGGCCGCCACGATGGGTCGGCCCAGCTGATGGGTCAGTCCGGTGACGTAAGCGGCCGCGGCCTGGTCGTGCTCGTTCAGGGTGTGGCTCAGATCGGCCGCCATCACCGCCACGCCCAGCGCGTGCGGCCAGATCCGGCGCATCAGCTCGCGCACCCGCGGATCCTTGCCCTGCAGGGCGTCGTGCGCGGCGAACTCCATCAGCGCGGTGATCAGCCCCTGGGCACCAAGGCGGCCCACCGCCAGCTCCAGGTTGGTGGCGGGCATCAGGCTGGGGAAGGCCGCGCTGTTCGCCAGCCGCATGATGCGCGACCGCAGGGCCGGAACCTCGCCGATGACGGCCGCCGCCTCGGCGAAGCCCAGGCGCCCGCGGCGGTCCAGCTCCAGGCAGCGGATGGTGGCGTCAGACAGCTCGGGGAGCACGACCGTCTGGCCGCGAATGCGATCGCGCACGATGTTCGCCAGCCGCTCCGCCTGCTCGTCGGTCTCGGGGCGCGCGTGGCGCGGCGCCCGGCCAGCGCCCAGGGCACCTTCCGCCAGGTGCGGCCTGCTGGCCGGTGTGCCGATCGCCGCGCTGACGGGCGCGCTGCCCGAGCTGGTCCCGCCCGACAGCAGCTGCGGCACGGGACCCGATCCGAAGTCGGCCACCGGGCGGGACCCGGGGCCGACGGTCACCGGCGTGGGCATGGCCTGAGGTTCACGCGGCGCCTCGACCCGCGTGGGAAGCGCACCGGAACCGACGCCGATCCCCAGCGCCGGCGTCATGGTGCGCAGCGACGGTGGCAACAGGCGCTCCAGCGCGTCGCGCAGGTCGCGCGCGCTCTGGAATCTATCCCGGGGCCGCTTCGCCAGCGCCCGCAGAACCAGATCATTCATGGCCCGTGACACCCGCGGGTTGATGACGCTGGGCGGGACCGGCGGTTCGCTCACGTGGCAGACGATCAGCCGGCCCAGGGTGTCGGCCGTGAACGGCAGCCGGCCCGTCAACATCTGGTAGATGACCACGCCCAGGCTGTAGACGTCGCTGCGGATGTCCAGCGCCGCCTCGCCCAGGCACTGCTCGGGCGACATGTAGGACGGGGTGCCCAGCACCGAGCCCGTCTTGGTCTTGTGACCGACCGGCTCGTCAGCCGTCAGCAGCTTGGCGATGCCGAAGTCCAGCAGCTTCACGAAGTCCGGGTAGTCCGGGTGCGCGCGCAGGAAGATGTTCTCGGGCTTGATGTCCCGGTGAACCAGGCCCTGCTCGTGCGCGGCGCCCAGCGCCGAGGTGCACTGCTTCATGACCCGCACCACCCCCGGCTCGTCGAAGACGCGCACGCGGCCCATCCGCGCGGCCAGCGTCTCGCCCTCCAGGTACTCCATCACGATGCAGTAGAAGGCGCCGAACTTTCCGAAGTCGGTCACCTCGACGATGTTCGGATGGCGGATGTCGTTGACGGCCCGGGCCTCCGTGAAGAAGCGCGAGACCACCTCGGGATCGGACGAGATGTCGGGGTTCAGCACCTTGACGGCGGCCTTGCGGCCAATCAGGGCGTGCTCGGCCAGGTAGACGCAGCCCATGCCCCCTTCGCCCAGCTCGCGGGTGACCCGGTAGGACCCGATGGTCTGACCGACCAGGTTGGCGCCCACGACGATGGGAGCCGACGCGTCTTGCGCAGACAGCTCCACCTCCTGCGGCGGCCGAACCTGGAGCAGGGTCGCCATGTCTCCGAGTATTTCGACCGTTTCCCCCGGTTCCTGAAGATCCTCTAAAGGTTTCCGGCCGCTTGTCCGACAGGAAAGCGACGTGGCGTTCGCGATGTCGACCCAGGAACCAGCGGCTCCCCTGGCGGGGCCCCGTTCCCAAGAGAACCCCTCACCGTCCTCGACCCATGCCGACCCTGGCGAGCGGGACGTGCTGAGACGGCGGGTGGCGGAGCGACTGGGGACGGGGACCATCGTGCTGCCGTTGCTGCCCCAGGTGGCCAACCAGGTGCTGGCGCTGACCAGCCAGCCCACCGTCGACGCGCTGCAGTTGTCCAACCTGATCCATCGGGATCCGGCGCTGGCCGGCCAGGTTCTGCGAATCGCCAACTCTCCTGCCTACATGCCCTCCATGCCCATCGTGTCGCTGCAGCAGGCCGTGGCGCGGCTGGGGATGGAGACGGTCACCGAGATCGTGCTGGCGGCGTCGCTGCAGAGCGGGACGTTCAAGGTTCCGGGGTACGAAGGGCCGCTGAAGCGCCTGTGGCGTCACGGGCTGGCTTCGGGCCTGTTCGCCAAGGAGATCGCGCGCTTGCTGCGCTCCAACGTGGAGAGCGCGTTCCTGTGCGGGCTGCTGCACGCCGTCGGCAAGCCCGCGTTGCTGCAGGTGGTGGCGGACGCGCAGCGTGACCGTCACCGCGAGCGCGGCACGGTCGGGCCCGTACCCGACGAGGTGCTGCACCAGTTGCTGGCCGAGTTCCACACCGGCGTGGGCCTGCGCATCGCGACCAGCTGGGCGCTGCCCCAGCCGGTCGTCAACGCCATCGCGTTCTACGCCGCGTTCGAGGCCGCCGCCGCGAATCGCCGGGAGGCGGCGGTGGCGTGCCTGGCTGACCTGTTCGCCTCGGACTTCGACCAGCCGCGGCCTTCGTTCGAGCCGGACCTGGCCAGCCAGCCGGTGGTGGGCGAGCTGAACCTGTATCCGCAGGATCTGGCCCAGTTGCTGGCGAAGCGGGCCACCGTGGCCCGCACCGTCGAGTCGATGACGCTATGACCGCCGCTCGACGCTGCGATGTCCTGGTGATCGGCAGCGGGCCGGCCGGGCAGAAGGCGGCCATCCAGGCCGTGAAGGCCGGGCGAACCGTGGTGCTCATCGAGCACGAGCGCGCCGTGGGCGGCGCCTGCGTGCACCGGGGGACGATCCCCAGCAAGACCCTGCGCGAGAGCGCGGCGCAGGCGACCCGACTGGCCCGCGACGCCGCCATCTGGGGCGTGCCCCCGCGCGCCGGGATCGAGGTGTCGTCGCTGATGGCGCGCCTGGACCAGGTCGTGTCGGCGCACGCGCACTACATGGGACGTCAGATCGATCGGAACGGCATCGAACGCCATCACGGCCGGGCCCGCTTCCTGTCCCCGGACACCATCGAGATGATCACGGTGGCCGGCGCCCGTTCGTCGTTCACGGCGGACGTGATCGTGGTGGCCACGGGCTCGCGGCCCCGCAACCCGCCCGAGATCCCCATCGACCACGAGAACGTGCTGGACAGCGATTCCATCCTGTCGATGCTGTACCTGCCGGCGTCGCTGACCGTGCTGGGCGGCGGCGTCATCGCCAGCGAGTACGCGTCGATCTTCGCGGCCCTGGGCGTGAAGGTGACGATGATCGACCGCGCTGATCGGCCCCTGAAGTTCATGGACGGCGAGCTGGTGGCGAAGTTCGTGGAGGCGTTCCACCGGGCCGGCGGCACGTACATCGGCGAGCAAGCGATCGGCGGCGTCACGTTCGACGGCGTTTCCAAGGTCCTGACCACGCTGTCGGACGGACGCGTGGTCTCGTCCGACAAGATGCTGGTGGCGCTGGGGCGTGCCGCCAACGTCGACGATCTGAACCTGGGCGCCGCGGGGCTGGCCGCCAACGCCCGCGGGTTGCTGGCCGTGGACGAGCACTGCCGCACCGCCAACCCGCGCGTGTACGCGGTGGGCGACGTGGTCGGCCCGCCGTCGCTGGCCGCCACGGCCATGGAGCAGGGGCGCCGGGCCGCCCGCCACGCCCTCGGGTTGGGGGAGGGGGCAGGCTCGGAGACCATCCCCATCGGCATCTACACCATCCCCGAGATGGCCTCCGTGGGACTGAGCGAAGACGAGGCGAAGAAGCGTCTGGGCAGCGCGCTGGTCGGGCGAGCGCGCTTCGACGAGGTGGCCCGGGGCCAGATCTCGGGCATCACCGACGGACTGTTGAAGCTGGTGGCCGACGGAACGGGCAAGAAGCTGCTGGGCGTGCACATCGTGGGCGAGGGCGCGACCGAGCTGGTCCACGTCGGTCAGATGGCGCTGCTTGGTCAGATGGACGTCGACACGTTCGTCGAGAACATCTTCAACTTCCCCACCCTGGCCGAGGCCTACCGGGTGGCCGCGCTGGATCTGGTCCAGAAGCGCTGACGGTCAGCCGTCCTCGGTCCGCCTCGTCCCCCTCAGTCGCCCTTGGTGGCGATGTACAGGATTCCCAGCAGGATGAAGACCCCGCCGGCGATCCGGCGCAGGTAGTGTGGGGGCACGAACCGGGCGATCAATCCGCCCGCCAGCACCGCGATGGCCGAGGTCGTGCACAGCGCCAGGGCCGAGCCCGCGAAGACCATCCACTTCGAGGTCGTGCCGGCCGACATCGACAGCGTCGCGAGCTGCGTCTTGTCCCCCAGCTCTGCGATGAAAACGGCGCCGAACGTCGATAACAGGGTCTTCAATTCGATGGAGCTCATGAGCCCCAGTCTATGTCGCCGCGCCGTCGGGGGCGCGCAGGACTAGCTGCGAGATCTCGGCGGGCGCCCCCAGCCGCATGGGGGGACCCCAGTAGCCGGTCCCCCGGCTGACGTAGACCCGCGTGTCCCCCTGGCGGTGCAGCCCGGCCAGGAAGACCTGCTGCAGCGCCACCAGCGCCCCGAAGGGCCAGATCTGGCCGCCGTGGGTGTGCCCCGACAGCTGCAGATCGACGCCGTAGGCGGCCGAGCGGCGGGCCGTGCGCGGCTGGTGGGCCAGCAACACCACCGTTCGCCCCGGCGCCCGACCGGCCAGCGCCCGTTCCAGATCTTCGCCGTGTCCATGACCGAAGCGCGCGGCCGAGGCATCGTCGACCCCCGCCAGGTCCAGGAGCTCTCCGTTGTGATTGATTTCGACGCGCTCGTTTCGCAGGACCCGAATGCCCAATCGGGACACCTCCTGCACCCATTGCGGGGCGCCCGAAAAGTACTCGTGATTGCCAGTAACGAAGAAGACGCCGTGACGAGCCCGTAGCTGACTCAGTGGCGCCACGGCATCGCGCAGCTCGTCGACGGAGCCGTCCACCAGATCGCCCGTGATGGCGACAATGTCTGCTTCCAGCGCGTTGGTGCTGTCGACGATGCCCTGCAATTGGGCGCGTCCGATGGTGGGACCGATATGCAAATCGGTCAGTTGTGCGATCACCAGGCCGTCGTGTTCCCGGCTGAGGCGGTGAATCGGGATCTCCACCCGTCGCACGGCGACTGGACCCACCGCGGCCCGCACGCTCCAGGCCGCCAGCGCGCCGCCGGTGAGCGCCACGCCTCCGGCGATGCCGCGGGCGAGAAATCTCCGCCGCGCATCATCGGGCGCCGCACCGTCGGTGAGACGGCGCAAGAGCCACGCGCCCGACCGCACCACGTCGCCGGCCAAACAGCCGACGAACAGCAAGAACATCGTTCCCAACCAAACGTAGCCAGCCCAAACGAGAGGCCTGGCCAGCGCAGGTGAGGTGGGGCCGCGAAAGAAAATCAGGACAACCGGAATGCTGACGCCAGCCAACACAATCGTGCCGGTCAGGATGGTGCGCCAGGGCGCGGGCAGCTGCGGGGCGCGCACCAGTCGCAGCCACAGGTAGCCGTGGATTGCGGTCAACAGGATTAAAAAGACCGCGAAAAACACCAAAAAACCCGACCATCGTGGCATCGCTCTCCTTTGTCACGCCGCAAATTGACGTCAAGGCCGTTCCGCGCGTGGTGCTTCGCAAGCGCGCGGGAAGTGTTTCTTCGGCGAAACGTTTTATTGCTGAATTCCCGCAAAAAAGCCCTCAGTCACATTGAAAATGCAAAAACGGAGGGGTAACCTGCGCGCCCATACAACGGAGGTTCCCACAGATGCCGAAGAAGAGTACCGGGTCCATTGCTGATATCGTCAGCCAGTTCGTCGAGCAATTGACGAGCGCCATCGAGGTGGAGGCTCTGGGCCGGGCGCGGGACGCGGTGTTGTCGGCTGTCGGCGGCGGTGGGATCACGGTGAAGGGGCCGGGCCGCCCCGCGGGCATCCGTCGTGGGCCGGGACGTCCGCCCGGTCGCCCTCGCAAGAAGCCGCCCATTCAGTACTGCCCGGTGCCGGGGTGCAAGAACAGGGCGGCGCCCGTCTTCGGAATGGTCTGCGGCGAGCATCGCAACGTTTCGAAGGCGTTGATCAAGAAGTACCGCGCGCAGCGCAAGGCCGAGAAGACCAAGAGCAAGGGAACCGGCCGTCGCGGTCGCGCTGGGAAGGCGTCGCAGGACGCGGCGGCCTGAGCGGTCGTGCGGCCCGCCGCGCGCGCAGCCCGCGCGCGCTGAGCGGTCTCGATTCCCGAGGGGAACGAGGCAGCCGAGCCGACGCCGATGTTGACGGGCGGGGTCGCCCGCCCGCGGCGCCTCGCGGCGACGCTTGGAGCTCGCGTTTTTGATGGCGCGCCCGCAGCCAGGGGGAGCACAGCGGTCGATCCGGACCCCCGCCCGCGGGAGGCGGCGCTGCGGTCGCCCCGCTGCGCGCGACCGCTGACAAGAGCCCGGGGGTCGTTCGACGGGAGGCGCGAGGGCAGCCTCGAGACGATGAAGGGGCCGCGCCCGGCTGGTGTCGTCCGTGACGGGGCCTGTTGGTCGCGCGCGAGACACCCGGTGCGGTCGTATGCTTTCGCGACAGGATCGCGCCGCGCGCCCCGGCCCGCGCGGCTCGCCGATTCCGCGAAGCCGTCCGTACCGTCAGGAACCAGGAATCAGGCAGCGTCCGGGTGTAGCATTTTTTCTTCACGACGGGTGTGGCGCGGGAACTACGAATCGCCGGCCAGGGTGCGTATTGCAGGGAGGGTCCGGCGCCGCCGGAAAGAAATCGCCAGCGGTTGCGGGTAGTTTTCGTCCGGGCCCCCTGACGTCAGCTTGGCACCGCGGTTGCTGCAGCGGTGGGCCACCCCAAGGAGGTCCGTATGACCATCGCCGCATCGATCGATTTCTCGAACCGCCCTCGCAGGCCGTCGCCGGCGTCCGCCGAGTTGGCAGCCCTCGAAGCCATCCCGGCGTTCTCTGCGCTTCCGCCGGCTTCGCTCACCACGCTGGCGGCGGGATCGTCTCTTCGTCACTTCGCCCGCCGCGCGCTGGTGTGCCCGGAGGGCACGGCGCCGGGACAGGTGTTCGTGGTGGTCCGTGGCAAGGTCCGGGCTGTGCGGCGCTCGGATTCCGGCCGTGAGGTGACGCTGGAGACCTTCCAGGCGGGTGACTTCCTGCCGGAGGCCCTGGTGGGAGGAGATCGCCCCCTCTCGAATGACTGGGAGGCCAGCGAGCCCTCGGACCTGCTGGTCATCACGCGCGACGCCTTCGCAGCCCAGCTGCAGGCCACACCTTCGCTGGCCACGACGATGCTTCAGCAGGTGCTCGACCGCCTCGAGCGGAGCAAGCGGCTGGCGTCCGGTCTGGCACTGGCCGACGTGCCGGCGCGGGTGGTGGGGACCCTGCGCGCGCTCGCCGCCAGCTCGGGCAAGGACGTTCCGGAGGGCATCGCGGTCCAGAATCGTCCCACCCAGCAAGAGCTGGCCAACTCGATCGGGGCGTGCCGCGAGACGGTTTCGCGCGTCATCTCTGATCTGGCGCGCAAGGGCCTCATCTCCCTGCGGGGACGCTCCATGATCGTCAGCCGTCGTTTGCTCGCCGAGGCCTGAGGGGCGATTCGATGAGGGCGGGGCGCGTGACGCGCCCCGCGGCCGTCGTTGCCCGTCCTCGCCTCGGCGGCCGCTACCTGGCCCTTCCTCGCCCTCTCCTTGGCCCTTCTGGCGCTCCCCGGCGCAGCATTTCTTTTGACCACCCGGCGACGGACGGGTGAAACTTGGCTGACGTTGGCAGCCGGAGCGAAAATCGACGACAGCGTGTCCCCCAGGGAGCTGTTCGGGCCACGGGCCGAGGTGGACATGCGCGCGTCGGTTCGTCCCACCGTCGCCGAGGTCGACCTGGGCGCCATCGTGCGCAACGCGGACCGGCTGGCCGCGCTGGTGGGCGGCGCTCAGGTGTGGGGCGTCATCAAGGCCGACGCCTACGGCCACGGCGCCGTGCCGGTGGCGCGCGCCCTGGCCGGCCGGTGCCCGGCGCTCGCGGTCTCGCTGGTCGAGGAGGCGCTGGAGCTGCGGGCCGCCGGCATCGCCACGCCGATCGTCGTCCTGTCCGCCTACTACGATCATTGCCACGGGCAGGTCCTGGACGAACGCCTCACGCCAGTCGTCTACGATCCCGCCGACCTGGAGGCGTTCGCGCGCGCGGCAGCGGCGCGGCGCCGCACCGCCGCCTTGCACCTGAAGATCGAGACCGGCATGAATCGGCTGGGCATCGCGCCTGGCCGCCTGCCGGCGGTGCTCGAGCGGCTGGGAGAGCTGCCGGGGTTGCGGCTGGCCGGGTTGTCCACGCACCTGGCCTCCGCTGACGTCGCAGATCCTGCCGCCACCACCGCGGCGCTGGCCATCTTCGGTGACGCCCTGGCCGTCGCGACGTCGCGCGGGATGTCGGGGCTGACCAATCATGCCGCGAACAGCGCCGCCGCCGTTCGGTTTCCCCAGGCGCGCTTCCAGGCCGTTCGGCCCGGGCTGGCGCTGTACGGCGCGATGCCCAGCGAGGTCGTGAAGGTACCAGCGCTGGAACCCGCCCTGCGCCTGATCACCCGCGTCATGGCCATTCACGCGGTCGAGCCCGGCGCGCCCGTCAGTTACGGGGGCGAATGGCGCGCCGCCCGTCGCAGCCTCATCGCCACCCTGCCGGTCGGATACGCCGACGGTTATCCGCGCCACGTCCGCCGGGCGCAGGTGCTGCTTCGTGGTAAGAGGGTCGATATCGTGGGGGTCGTCTGCATGGACATGCTGATGGTCGACGTGACAGACGTCGCGGGCGCTGCCGTGGGCGACCTGGCCACCTTGATCGGAACGGACCCGGACGGGGCGGGGCACCCCTCCGCCACCATCTCGGCCGACGAGCTGGCCCGCTGGGCAGGCACCGTCAATTACGAGATCCTGTCCGGCATCTCGAAACGCGTCCCGCGCGTCTATAAGAGTTGAGCCATGGCGGAGGCGTCGATCGACACCACACCGCGCCCCCGCGCCCTGGCCGTCGGGGCGTTGCTGGGCGCGCCGGTGCGGGCGATCTTCGGGTTCTTCGGCGACCACACCCTGATGCTGTTCCAGGCGTTCGCCTGGCTGTTCCGGCCACCCTTCCGGCTGCGCCTGTTCCTGGAACAGATGGAGTTCGTGGGGGTCGGCTCGCTGCCCATCATCATCCTGGTCGGGTTCTTCTCCGGCGCCGTCTCCGCCCAGCAGACCATTCGCGCGCTGGAGATCTTCGGTCAGGAGCACTACGTGGGGGCCACCGTCGGTCTGTCGCTGGCGCTGGAGCTGGCGCCCGTGTTCACGGCGCTGATGATCACCGCCCGGGCCGGCTCGGGGATGGCCACAGAGCTGGGCTCGATGCGCATCACGGAGCAGATCGACGCGCTGACCACGTTCGCGGTGAACCCGACGCAGTATCTGATCACGCCGCGCGTGGTCGCCTCGATCCTCATGATGCCCATCATGACGATGGTGTTCAACATCATCGGGCTGTTCGGGGCTTATCTCTATTCGATCTACCTGAAGCAGATCGACGTGGGGGCGTTTCTCTACTACTTCCGCTACATGACCGACCCCACCGACTATCTTCAGGGCGCGGTGAAGTCCGCGGTGTTCGGGGCGGCGCTGTCGCTGGCCGCCTGCTACCAGGGGTTCAACGTGCGGGGGGGCGCGAAGGAGGTGGGCCTGGCCACCACGCGCGCGGTGGTGGCGGGGTCGGTGGCGGTGCTGGTGCTGGACTACTTCCTGTCCGATATGCTTGCGACTTTCTTTCCCTATCGTAGCTGATGCCGCCCTCTACATCGCCGGTGAAACCATCGCACGAGCCATCCGGCGGCCAGCCCGGTGGCGCGTCGGGCGCGGCGTCCGACCCGGTGCAGATCCGCATCCGGGGCATTAACAAAACGTTCGGTCCGCAGCACGTTCTCCGCGGCGTGGACCTGGACATCGACCGCGGGAAGATCAACATCGTCATCGGTGGCTCGGGCCAGGGCAAGTCGGTGCTGATGAAGCACCTGATGGGCCTGTTGAAGCCAGACTCGGGGCAGATCCTGGTCGACGGCGAGGACATCGTCCCCATGAACGACCGGCAGCTGGGCGAGCTGCGCCGGAAGTTCGGCATGGTGTTCCAGTACGCGGCGCTGTTCGACTCGCAGAACGTGGTCGAGAACATCGCCTTTCCCCTGATCGAGCGCTACCACCTGTCGCGCGAGGAGATCATGACCCGCGTGCGCGACCTGTTGAAGCGCCTGGACCTGGCCCACGTGGGCGGCATCGAGCAGAAGTTTCCCGCCGAGCTTTCGGGCGGGCAGCGCAAGCGCGTCGGGCTGGCGCGCGCGCTCATCGACCGGCCGCAGATCCTGCTTTACGATGAGCCCACCACGGGGCTGGACCCGGTGGCCACCAAGAACGTCGACGACATGATCCTGCAAGCGTCGCGTGACTTCGGGGTGACCAGCGTGGTGATCTCGCACGACATGGCCTCCACCTTCCGCATCGCCGATAAGATCTCGATGCTGTACGACGGCAAGATCCTGGTCACCGGCACGCCGGCCGAGTTGCTGCGGTCGCAGCACGCCCCCCTGCGGGAGTTCATCGACATGGCGGGCCTGAACCGCGACGACGCCCAGCAGGGCAAGCCAGCGCCGGAGCCCCGTTCATGAGGCGGAGCTGGGCGGCGGCCACGGTGGGGGTGCTGGCCATCGTGGTGGGCCTGCTGAGCTACTTCCTGATCAAGGCCACCAACGAGCGGTCCTCATCCAGCAAGGGTTACGTGGTGTGGGCGCGGTTCAAGGACGCCGCGGCCCTGTACCAGAAGTCGCGTGTGCAGACGGCCGGCATCCCGGTGGGGCAGATCGAGAAGCGGGAGCTCGATCCCCAGCTTCCGGTGGCCCGCGTCACCATCCGCATGAACCCCGGCATCAAGCTGTGGGAGAACGCGGTGGTCTCGAAGAAGGCCGCCTCGCTGCTGGGCGAGTACTACCTGGAGATCGATCCCGGCTCCCCGGAGGGGATCGTGGACGGCCAGCGCCGGTCCATGCGCGAGCTGAAGAGCGGCGACCAGATCGTGAACGTGCACGAGCCCACCAGCATGGGCGACCTGATGAGCAACGTGGGTGACCTGATGCCGATCCTTCACGACATCCTGACGGACGTGAAGCGGCTGACCTCCGGGCCGATCACCCAGGCGGCGGAGAACGCGAACAAGCTGATCGCCGACAATTCGACCATCCTGCAGAGCATCCTGACCCGGGTGGATCGCATCGCCGGCGACGTCGAGGACGTCACCGACACCGAGCGCGAGGACGTGCGCGCGTCCATCAAGAACGTCCGGGAGATCACCGAGTCGCTGAAGGACCTGGTGGGAACCAGCAAGGGCGAGGTCACCGACACCGGAGAGGCCGTCCGCTCGTCCCTGGACAAGCTGAAGGCCACGGTCGACAACCTGGACAAGTCTCTGAAGAACATGGAGACGATCACCGGGCGCATGGAGAAGGGGGAGGGGACCGTCGGCCACATCCTGACCGACGACACCATCGCCCGGAACATCGAGAGCATCACGGACGACGCCGGCGGCTTCATCCGCAGCATCACCAAGCTGCAGACGATCGTGGGCCTGCGGACGGAGTACAACTTCCTGTCCGGCCAGCCCAAGGAGTACCTGGCCATCCAGCTGGTGCCCCGGCCCGACAAGTTCTACCTGATCGAGATCGTGAACGACCCGCGTGGTCTGCGCGAGAACCAGGTGGTCTACACCGAGAGCATGGGCCGGCAAACCGTCACGCAGACGACGACCTACTCCCAGAACAAGCTGAAGTTCACGCTGCAGTTCGGAAAAACCTATGCCGGCATCATCACCGGCCGCTTCGGCATGAAGGAGTCGACGGGCGGGGTGGGCCTGGATCTGCACTTGGTCAACGACCGCCTGCTGCTGTCGGTCGACCTGTTCGACACCTTGTTCAACACCTACCCGCGCTTGCAGGGGCGGGCCTCGGTGGCGGTGGTCGGCCACACCTTGTACATCGTGGGCGGCGTCGACGACATCCTCAACCGGCGGGCCAAGCTGAGCACCAGCGGCGGGTTCGATTTCTTCCTGGGCGGACAACTGGTGTTCAACGACGAGGATCTGAAGTCGATGCTGCTGTTCGGGGGAAGCGCCCTCTCGGGAGGAACCTCGAAGTGAGGGGCGTCGGCGGCTGGGCCGGCGGCGGGGCGGCCCTGGCCGCGCTGGCGCTCGCCGCCGCCTGCAACAGCGACAACGGCTCGGGACACCTGGAAGGCAGTGTCGACGTCCCGTCGTGTTCGTTTCCGGACGGACAGGTCAAGCCGTTCCCCAACGGGGGGAACATCTATGAAGATTGGTCTCACTTCCTGGCCGAGCCGTTCGATTCGATTTCGCCGCGATATCCCGCCAATCAGATCAACATCCGCATGCAGAACATCTCGGGCGGCTGGGAGTTCGCCGACACGCTGTCGTTCTGGGTGCAGGACACCTACGAGATCGCGCGTTGCATGCGTGGTCGGGTCGACGAGAATGGGACGCCCGACTGGAATGCTGACTTCTGCGACCGGTCGCCCACCTCGCTGGGATCGTACGGCGAGGGGCGGGCGTTGATCGGCACGGAGCGGGAGATGGTGGCCGCGCATTTCTCCCCTCAATACACCTGCCCCGACGCCTTGCTCTCCTCCGATGGGCTTGGCGACTGCCAGGGGGGCACATGCCCCGCGACGAGCGTCTGCCCCGGCCGGGGTTCGTGGATCGCGTTCACCCACCTGGGGGCACCCCCCGCGGACCTGAACGCGCCGTTGCCCCGGGACTTCAAGGTCGGGAACGACGAGCCCATCGAGGCGTCACACTTCCACATCGAGCTGTGCGATGACTCGACCGTCCAGGATGCCCTGAACGGCATCGTCCCGGTCACCGTCCCCTCGATTCGCGGCACCCTGGACGGTCACTTCTCCTTCAAGTTGCAGCCGAATTTTCGCTGAACCGCCCGGCCGGGGCCGCCGGATGCGGTGGCCCCTGTAGCTTGACAGGGGGGTGCCCCCCCCTATAGTTACTTGCCCCGAGAACCGGCCCGGACGTCGCGGGAACCTGAAAATGCTGTATAAATTCAACGACATCAGTGATGAAGGTCTATCGCTGAAGGTCCCCCTTTCCGCCGACTGGTTGAAAGAGGAGTGCCCGCACCTGGAGGCGAAGCCGGCGCGCGAGGGCCTGATGTTCAAGGGCCACCTGTCCCGCCAGGGCGACGATGCCTTCCTGCGCGGGACGCTGTCGGGCGCGCTCGAGTTCTCCTGTGCCCGCTGCCTGGAGCCCGCCAAGGTGCCGGTCCGCATCCCCGTCCAGGTCTCGTTCGTGGCGTCGTCGGAGGACGACGAGGACGAAGACGAGGACGACGTGGACGTTGCGCACTTCAACGGAGACGAGATAAACATCGGCCCCGAGCTGCGCGAGCAGCTGCTGTTGAACATGCCCATCAATCCTGCTTGCCGCGAGGCCTGCGCCGGTCTGTGTCCCACGTGCGGTGTCAACCGCAACGAGACCGCCTGCGATTGCGCCAGCAAGCAGCCGCCCGAGATGGGCAAGCTGGGCGCGGCGCTGAAGAACTTGAAGATGTGATCGCTCGAGACTTCGAGCTACCCCGAAACAGAAAAATCGAAACGAGGATCCTATGGCCGTTCCCAAGAGAAGACAGTCGAAGTCCCGCTCGGCGATCCGCCGCGCTCAGGTGATGAAGCGCCCCGTGCCGCACACGGTGCCGTGCCCCCGCTGCGAGGAGCCGAAGCTGTCACACCGTGTCTGCCCGAGCTGCGGCTACTACCGGGACCGGATGGTCATCGAGAAGCAGGAAGAGGAGCAGCCCTAGTTGCTGCGCATCGCCGTCGACGCCATGGGAGCGGACGGCGCGCCTCGTGTCGAGGTGCAGGGTGTGGTGTCGGCCGTGCGCGCGCCGGATCTCACAGCGGATCTCACCGTCATTCTGGTCGGTGACGAGGCACGGGTGCGCCGTGAGCTGGAGGCCTGCGGCGGCGCCGCGGAGGCCCGCATCGAGGTGCGGCACGCCCCCGACGTCATCACCATGGACGACGCCCCGGCGATGGCCGTGCGCCAGAAGAAGCAGGCGTCCATGCGCGTCTGCTTCGATCTCGTGAAGGCGAAGCAAGCGGACGCCCTGATCTCGGCGGGGAACTCGGGCGCCATGATGGCCTGTGGGCTGTTCGTGCTGGGCCGCCTGGCCGGCGTCGAGCGACCGGCCATCGTCACCAGCCTGCCCACCAAGACGGGCGAGTGCGCGCTGCTGGACATGGGCGCCAACGTCGACCCCAAGCCGAGCACCATGGCCCAGTGGGCCGTGCTGGGGGCAGTCTACGCCCGCCTGCTGCACAAGAAGCCACGTCCCCGGGTGGGCGTGCTGGCGAACGGCTCCGAGGAGCACAAGGGGACGGCCCTCACTCGGGAGACGAACCAGCTGCTGCTGCGCGCGCGGGGGGCCGCCGCCGACTTCGAGTACGTGGGCTATGTGGAGGGCCGCGACGTGTTTCGCGGCGACGTCGACGTGGTGGTCACGGACGGGTTCACGGGGAACGTCGTCCTGAAGAGCGTCGAGGGCGCGGCCGAGGTCATCATGTCCATGGCGAAGGAAGAGATTGGACGGGCGGGCTTGCTGGCTCGCCTGGGCGCGGCGCTGATGATCAAGCCGCTGCGCCGGCTGAAGCACAAGACCGACTACGCCGAGTACGGCGGGGCGCCGCTGCTGGGCGTGGACGGCGTGGCCCTGGTGTGCCACGGCGGCTCCAACGCGCGGGCCATCGCCAGCGCGGTGCGCGTGGCGGCGCAGTTCGCCCAGACGGGCCTGGAAGGCGAATCGGTGGGCGCTTTGGCGCGCCATGCCTTCCTGTGGGCGCCGCCGCCCGCGGTGGAGCGCGTCTCGTGAGCGGCGTGCACGCCCGCATCCTGGGCACGGGTCGCGGGGTCCCCCCCAAGGTCCTGACCAACAACGATCTCTCGCGGATGATGGACACGTCGGACGAGTGGATCGTCACCCGCACCGGCATTCGCGAGCGCCACATCCTGGCGCCCGAGCTGGCGGCCAGTGACCTTGCCACCGAGGCGGCGCGCTCTGCCTGCGAGAAGGCCGGCGTGCCCCCCTCCGAGGTCGACTGCATCATCGTGGGGACGGTGACCGGCGACTGTCCGTTCCCGTCGACCGCGGCGTTCGTGCAGCACAAGCTGGGCGCCAAGCCGGGCGGCTGCGCCTTCGATCTGTCGGCCGCCTGCGCGGGGTTTCTCTATGGCCTGGCGCTGGGCGACAACTTCATCCGCTGCGGCCAGTTCAAGCGCGTGATGGTGATCGGCGTCGAGGTGCTCTCCCGCATCATCGACTGGACCGATCGATCGACCTGTGTGCTGTTCGGCGACGGCTCGGGCGCGGTGTTGCTGGGGCCCGAGACCGATCCCCGGCGCGGCATCCTCTCCACCCACCTGTTCACCGACGGCAGCCTGACCGAGCACCTGTTGCAGCCGGCCGGTGGTTCGCGCGAGCCCATCACGCCGGACGTGCTGGCGGCCAAGCGGCACCTGGTGAAGATGAACGGCCGCGAGGTCTACAAGCACGCCGTGAAGAACATGACGGCGGCCTCGAAGCTGGCGCTGGAGACCAACGGCCTGACGGTCGACGACGTCACCTGGGTGATGGCCCACCAGGCGAACCTGCGCATCCTCGAGGGCGTCGCCGAGCGGGTGGGCCTGCCGCTGCAGCGGTTCTTCCTGAACGTGGAGAGATACGGCAACACCTCGTCCGCCTCGGTGCCCACGGCCCTGGACGAGGCGGTGGAGCAAGGAAAGATCAAGCAGGGTGACCTGTTGCTGATGACGGCGCTGGGGGGAGGCCTGGCCTGGGCCTCCGCCGCCGTGCGCTGGTGACGAGGAAGCGATGAGCGACGCCGCCGACGTGACCGGTACCACTTCTTCGAAGCTGGCCTTTCTGTTCCCCGGGCAGGGATCGCAGAAGGTGGGGATGGGCAAGGCCCTGTACGACGCTTCGCCCCTGGCGCGCGCCGCGTTCGACGAGGCGGACGCCACGCTGGGCTTCGCCCTGTCCAAGCTATGTTTCGAGGGGCCGGAGGAGCAGCTGACGCTGACGGCGAACGCGCAGCCGGCCATCCTGACCACCAGCATCGCCGCCTTGAGGGTGTTGCAGGCCGAGACCGGGCTGCAGCCCGCGGTGGTGGCGGGACATTCGCTGGGCGAGTACTCGGCGCTGGTGGCGGCGGGGGCGCTGGCCCTGGCCGACGCGGTGAGGGTGGTGAACCTGCGCGGCCGCTTCATGCAGGACGCGGTGGCCCCCGGCGTGGGGACCATGGCCGCCATCCTGGGCCTGGAGGCTGCCCAGGTCGAGGCGGCCTGTGCCGAGGCGCGCGCCGCCTTTCCCGACGAGGTGGTCTCTCCCGCCAACTTCAACGGCGGCGGCCAGGTCGTCATCGCCGGCCACAAGAAGGCGGTCGAGGTGGCCTGCGTCGCCGCCAAGTCGCGCGGGGCCAAGCGCGCCATGCCTCTGGCGGTCAGCGCCCCTTTCCATTGCGCCCTGATGCAGCCGGCGGCGGAGCGCCTGGCCGCCGAGCTGGCGCGCATCGACGTGAAGACGCCCGCGGTGCCGGTGATCGCGAACGTGGACGCCGCGCCCAACAGCGACGCGGGACGGGTTCGCGAGCTGCTGACGCGCCAGGTGACGGCGCCCGTCCGCTGGGAGGAGACGGTGCTGCGGCTGGCCGCCCTGGAGCTCGGCCGCGCCATCGAGCTGGGCCAGGGCAGCGTGCTGGCGGGGCTGGGCAAGCGGATCGCCCCCGCGCTGGAAGTGGTCAGCGTGGGCGATCCGGCGGCGATCAGCGGGCTGGCGACCCGTGCAAACAATCATCCGAACACAGCTGAACAAGGCGAAACCCATGCGTGATCTCGAAGGACGGGTGGCGTTGGTGACGGGCGGCTCGCGCGGCATCGGCCGCGCCATCTGCGTGGCCCTGGGGGCCCGCGGGGCCCGGGTGGTGGTCAATTACACGTCCGACGAGGTGGCGGCGAACGAGACGGCCGCGGCGGTGACGGCGGCGGGCGGCGTGGCGGCGACGCGCCGGTTCGACGTGTCGGACGCGGCCGCCGTGGACGAGGCCATCAAGGACCTGGCGTCCGAGGGCGGCCTGCACATCCTGGTCAACAACGCCGGCGTGGCCGTGAATGGTTTGACGTTGGGAGCAAAGGACGCGGACTGGAAGCGGGCCCTGGACGTCAATCTCAGCGGTGCGTTTCATTGCACCCGGGCGGCGCTGCGTTCATTGCTGAAGGCAAAGGACGCGGGTCGCATCATCAACATCACCTCGGTCACCGCCGAGACCGGCTCGGCTGGCCAGGCGCCCTACGTGGCGGCGAAGGCCGGCCTGATCGGCCTGACCAAGACCTGGGCGCGCGAGTACGCCTCGCGCGGCATCACTTGCAACGCGGTTTCCCCCGGTTACATCGAGACGGACATGACCGCCAAGGACCTGCCGCCCGCCCGCCGGGAGGAGCTGGCCAAGACGATCCCGCTGGGGCGGGTGGGGCAGCCGCAGGACGTGGCCGCGGCGGTGGCGTTCCTTGCCAGCCCAGCCGCGTCGTATATCACCGGTGAAGTTTTACGGGTCAATGGCGGACTCTTCATGTAAGGTACGCCGCTTCCAAGCGGGGCGACCTGATTGGTGCGAGGCCACGCAAGTTGCAAGGTTGGCAAGGTTGCTAGGTTGCAAGGTTGAAAGAAGGGAAAAATGGCAGACAACGTTGAGGAACGCGTTCGAAAAATCATCGTGGAGCAGCTGGAGGTTTCGCCCGACAAGGTGAAGCCCGAGGCGTCGTTCGCGGACGATCTGAAGGCCGATTCGTTGGCAGTCGTCGAGTTGGTGCTAGCCTTGGAAGAGACGTTCAAGCTGGAGATCCCCGACGAGGACACCGAGAAGATCAAGACCGTCGGCGACGTCATCAACTACATCAAGTCCCACGCCAAGTAGTCGCGAGCATCAGCCAACAGGATGACGGGACCGCGTTCCCCGCCGGTCCCGGTCCGGAACCCCTGCAAAGGCAGCCAGATTTGTCATTCACTAGCAGTTCCCCCCGCGCGCGAGTCGTAGAATGAAGCGGCGAGTCGTCGTCACTGGTGTCGGCCTGGTCACCCCGGTTGCGGTCGGCACCGAGGAGACCTGGCAGGGCCTCCTCGCTGGTAAGTCGGGCATCGGCCCCATCACCCACTTCGACTCGACGGACTTCGCCACGCACTTCGCCGGCGAGGTCAAGGGATTCGACGTCACCAGGTGGATCAGCGCGCGTGACGCGCGAAACCTGGACCTGTTCATCCAGTACGCCATCGCCAGCGCGCTGCTGGCCGTGGAGGACTCGGGTCTGAAGATCGAGGGCGAGTTCGCCGAGCGGGTCGGTTGCTACGTGGGCGCCGGCCTGGGCGGGGTGGCCAGCATCGAGGAGACTTGCAAGACGCTGGCGGAGAAGGGGCCGCGGCACGGCATCTCCCCCTTCTTCGTCCCGGCCATCATCGTGAACCTGGCGCCGGGGCAGATCTCCATTCGCACCGGCGCCAAGGGTCCGAACTTCTCGCACGTCTCGGCTTGCTCCACGGGCGCGCACGCCATCGGCGAGGCGGCCCGCGCCATCGAGCGCGGAGACGCCGAGGCGATGATCTGCGGCGGCGCCGAGGCGACCGTCAGCCCCCTGGGCGTGGGCGGCTTCAACAGCATGCGCGCGCTGTCGACGCGCAATGAGGCGCCCCAGCAGGCTTCGCGTCCCTTCGACCGCGACCGCGACGGCTTCGTCATCGCCGAGGGCGCCGGCATCCTGGTCATCGAGGAGCTGGAGCACGCCAGGAGTCGGGGCGCCAAGATCTACGCCGAGATCACCGGCTACGCCGCCAACGCCGACGCGCACCACATCACGGCGCCCGCCCCGGAGGGCGAGGGGGCCCAGCGCTGCATGCGCATGGCCCTGAAGGACGCCAAGCTGGCGCCCGCCGACATCGGCTACATCAACGCGCACGGGACGTCGACCAAGATGAACGACCTCAACGAGACCATCGCCATCAAGAAGGTCTTTGGCGATGCCGCCCGCAAGCTGATGGTCAGCTCGACCAAGTCGATGACTGGCCACATGCTGGGGGCAGCCGGCGGTGTCGAGACGGGCATCTGCGCGCTGGCCATCGCCCGCGGCGCCATCCCGCCGACCATCAACTACACGACGCCCGATCCCGATTGCGATCTCGACTACGTGCCGAACACGGCCCGCGAGATCCGCGTCGACCACGTGCTGACGAACAGCTACGGCTTCGGCGGGACGAACGCCTCGCTCGTCCTGTCTCGCTTGAAGTGACGGGGCGGCGGCGCGCCCGCGCGCGCTGCCGACACGACCGAGCGGGCGGTCGCTGCGCGCCGGGACCATAGGAACCCAGCGGCCGGGCCGCCACGCGCCCGGCATCACGCGAAAGCAAGCCCCGAGGGGCCGCAGAGAAACGTCTCTGCCCCGTTCGGTCCGCGGTCCGGTGGGCGGCGAAAGTGAGAGCCTGCCCTAGGCAGACAGCTCGGCTTCGGCGGCCAACCAGTCTTCCGATTCGTGGCCCGGCTCGCTGCCCCGGGCCAGGTAAAGCTCGTAGGCGCGCAGCGCGATCTGTTCGCGCGTCGGCGCCAACTTCAGGACCGGCGCGGCGGTGGGCGGCGCGGCGGTCGCCGTGGAGGCGACCTCGGAAGCGGCTTCAGTCAGCTCGTTCGAGCTGTTGGCCTTCGTGGCGGACGCCTTCTCGATCTTCTTCGGTGCCGAAGTGGTCCGCCCCTTCACTGTTTTTCTCCCCGTGGTGTTCATGAACGAAATTTATGAACCTCGGCGCGGGATGCGCCAAATTTTTTCGGTTGCGCACCAGAAAATTTTCAGGCACTGAGGACTGTTTCGATCGAGAAACGGTCCTTGGGAATTGCGGCTGACAGCACGCGCGCGCTGGAATTTGTAACCAGGATGTCGTCTTCGATTCGAATGCCGCGTAAATGCCGGTATTTTTCCACGCGGTTCCAATCGACCCGGTCGCCCGCCCGCCGCTTCGTTTCCGGATCATCAAGAATCGCCGGCACGAAGTAGACACCCGGTTCGATCGTGACCGCCATGCCTTCCTGCAGATCGCGGTCGAGTCGCAGGTAGCGCAGGCCCGGCTCCGCGGCGCGCGTGCGGCCGGGCGCGTAACCGGCTCGATCGCCGAGGTCCTCCATGTCGTGCACGTCTAGGCCCAGCAGGTGCCCCACGCCGTGGGGAAAGAACAGCGCGGCCGTGCCGTCATGCGCGCGCTCGCGGGGATCCCCGCGTAGCAGGCCCAGCTGACCCAGACCGCGCGCCAGCGTCTCGGTGGCCAGCAGGTGCAGGTCTCGGTAGCGCACGCCCGGCCGCACCGCCGCGATGGCCGCGCGTTGCGCCTCGAGCACGACGTCGTAGACGTCGGCCTGCGCGCCGGTGTACTTGCCGTCGACGGGCCAGGTGCGCGTCACGTCGCCCGCCCAGCCGCCCGGCGATTCGGCGCCCACGTCGCACAGCAACAGATCGCCCGCCGCCAGCATGTTGGCGTGGGTCTCGTTGTGCAGGATCTCGCCGTGAACCGTCACGATCGAACCATAGGCGGTCGTGCACCCCAGGGCGGTCAACTGGGCCTCCATGGCCGCCCGCACGACGCTCTCGCGCACGCCCGGTCGCGTGGCGCGCATGCCGGCGGCGTGTGCCTCCGCGGTGACCGCCGCGGCTCGCTCCAGCTCGCGCACGGCCGCGTCGTCGTGCCGCAACCGCAGGGCGACGACCGCGTCGGCGAGCAGGGCGTCTCGCCCCGACAAGGCGCGCCCCTCGCGCGTCTGGCACGTCTCGATCGCTCGGCCCAGCAGCAGGCTCTGCTGGCGCCGGGTCTCGGCGTCCGACGCCGGCAGCGTGGCGACCTGTCGCCCCGCCAGCGCCGCCGGCAGGGCGTCCAGCACGGACACGCGCACGCCCAGCGCCGCCGCGATCGCGGCGAACGACGGCTGCGGCCCCGACCACAGCGCGTCGTCGGGAGCGGGCGCGGGCAGGTACAGCGTCGCGCGCCCCTCGCCCAGTAGCCCCATCGCGCCCGGCAGTCCCCACCCGAAGAAGTACAGGAAGTGGCTGTGCGGCCTGAAGGGGAACGTGGTCGCCGCGTAGTTGCGCGGCCGCGGTTCCCCGCACGGCAGCAGCACCGTCTCCGCCGGCAAGGCGGCCATCAAGGCTTCACGCCGGCGCGCCAGCGCCGCCTGCGGCAGGTCGTCGAGCATCATGGCCTGGAGAGTATAGGCGCCAGGCGGCTGGAGACGGCGGCGGGCCTGCGCGGCGCTCAGCGCCGGCGCGGGGGCGCGGGAGGCGGGGGCGCGGCCGTGCGCCCGTCCTCGGGCCACGGATGTCGCGGATAGCGGCGCCCCAGCTCCCGGCGCAGGGCCGGGTAATGCTGGCGCCAGAAGCTGTCCAGATCGCGCGTCACCTGCACGTCCCGGCCGTTCGGCGCCAGCAGGTGCAACGTCAGCGGCACGCGCCCGCCGGCCACCGCGGGGCCGCGCGCCATCCCGAAGAAGTCCTGCAGGCGGGAAGCGATCCAGGGCGGCTGATCCGGTTCGTAGTGGATGGGAACGGTCCGGCCGCCGGGCAAGGTGACGCTGGAGGGAGCGTCGGCGGACAGGCGCGCCCGCGTGACCGGCGGCAACGAAGCGACGATGCGGCTGGCCAGCCCCACCTCCCGCAGCTCCCCGAAGCTGCGCAGCCCCTGGCAGGCCGCCACCAGGGCCGCCCGCATCGCCGCATCGTCGACCGCGGGCAGCGGCAGCTCGGGGAACGCCTGCGCCAGCAGGGCCAGGCGGGCACGCAGCGTGGATAGAGCGCCCGGCTCATCGAAGGAATCGGGCCCCTGCGCCAGCGCCGCCTCGGCAAGCAACCGGCTCGCCGTCTCCGAAGGCGGGGCGGGGCGAACCGTCTCGTCGAGCACCAGCGCGCCGAACATCAGCCGCGACCGTTCGACTACGCGACTGGTGGCCAGATCCAGCTCGACGACCTCCTCGGCGCGCAGCTCACTTCCCTCGAGATCGCCCAGCCAGTCCGGATCGATGCCGCAACCCAGGCGGATGGTGGTTGACGCCCCCCGACCCGAAGCCCCGCGCTCCTCGGCGTCCAGCGCCACCAGGTAGTCGCTGTCGAGCGCGTATCCCACCTCTGCTGTTCCGCCCGCCGCCAGGACGACGGTGCGCGAGCCCGGCTCGCGGCGGCGTGCCACGCGATCGGGGAATCCCGTCAGCGTGGCACGGGCCAGCTCCCGATCGAGCTCGAGGCGCGTGCGGGCCCGCGGCGCCGGTCCGCGCGCCAGGGCGCCGGCCAGCTGCCGGCGGGCGCGGTCGACCGCCTCGGTGGCCCGGGGATCCAGGCCCAGCGTCCGCATCCGGTCGCCCGCGAAGCGGGAAGCCCGCGCCGCCTCGAAGCTCTCCAGCAAGGCGATCAGATCGGCGCCGCCCTCGGCCCGACCGCCGCGGCCCTGGTCGCCGGCGCGGCTGGCGCGGTCGCGAATGTCGCGCTCGCCGATCAGGGCGGCCAGCGTGGCCCCTTCCTCGGCGACGCCGCGCTCCTCGGCGGCAAGCAGCAGGCGGGCCAGGCGGGGGTGGGCGGGGAACCGCAGCATGCGCCGGCCCCGTTCGGTGAGCGGGCCGCCGCGCTCGACCGCACCCAGCCGGCGCAGCAGCTCGTCCGCCTGGGACAGCGACGCCTGCGGGGGCGACGTCAGCCAGTCGAAGTCGGCGGGTTCGCGGATCCCCAGCGCGCGCATGGTCAGCACCGCCTCGGAGAGATCCAGGCGGGCGATCTCCGGCACCTCGTGGGCGCGCCGCTGCTCGAAGTCGTGACGCGTATACAGGCGGTAGGCGACGCCAGGCCGGGTGCGGCCGGCCCGGCCGGCGCGCTGGATGGCCGAGGCCTGGCTGATCTTCGCCAGGGACAGCGTGGAGAGACCGCTCCAGGGCGAGTGACCGGCCAGCCGCGCCAGCCCGCTGTCGATCACCGTCACCACCCCATCGATGGTGACGGACGTCTCGGCCACGTTGGTCGACAGGATCACCTTTCGCTGCGGGCTGGGACCGACCACCCGGGCCTGCGCCGCCAGCGGGAGATCGCCGTGCAAGGGCAGCAGCGCCAGCCCGCCCGCCCGGGCCGTGTCCGCCAGCGCCTCCTCGCAGCGCCGGATCTCCGCCACGCCAGGCAGAAACACCAGGATGTCTCCCGCCGGGCCTTCACGTAGCGCGCGCCTGACCGCGCCCACGATCTGCTGCGGCAGCGGGCGGTCGTCCGGTTCCGGCAGATGAACGACGTCGACGTCGAAGCGGCGCCCTTCGCTGCGCAGGCGCGGGCAGTCATCGAGGTAGGCCACCAGCGCCTCGGCGTCCAGGGTCGCCGACATCACGCACAGGCGCAGATCGGGGCGGGTGGTGCGGCGCAGCTGCTTCACCAGGGCCAAGGTCAGATCGGTGGCCAGGTGGCGCTCGTGGAACTCGTCCAGCACCACGGTGGACACGCCCCGCAGGGTCCCGTCCGACAGCAGGCGACGGGTCAGGATCCCTTCGGTGATGAACCGGACGCGCGTGTTCGGTCCGGACACGTCCTCGAACCTGACGGCATAGCCGACGGTCTGGCCCACCCGCTCGCCCAGCTCGTCGGCCACCCGGGCCGCTCCCAGCCGGGCCGGAAGCCGCCGCGGTTGCAGCACCAGGATCTCGCCCGCGCTGGCAAAGGCCGCCCCCAGCAAGGCCCTGGGCACGCGGGTGGTCTTCCCGGCCCCGGGCGGCGCCTCGACCACCACCTCGCCGACCCGGTCCAGGTCCGCCAGCAGCTGGGGCAGCAGCGGATCGATGGGCAGCGAGATCACGGCGCGCAGTATCGGCGATCGCGCCGTCAGGCGGAAGCCGGTGACCGGCGGCTTTTCACTGGCGTTCGCGCGGGGAGGACGAGAGGCGACCGGCGAGGGATCGGCCGACGCCCCCTGCACGACCGCTGCGGGACGAGCGCCTAACCCTCCTGCCCGATCAGCCGCAGGTCGACGGAGACAGGGCTCAGTTGCCAGATCTCCGCGGCATACTGGCGGATGGTCTCGTCGCTGGAGAAGCGGCTGGCCCCCGCGATGTTGTGCAGCGCCCGCCGCGACCATTCGATGGGGTCCCGGTAAAGCTCGGCCGCCCGCGCCTCGGTGGCGACGTAGTCGTCGAAGTCCGCGCAGACCATGTACGGGTCGTGACCCTGCAGGTTGTCGACGATGTCCTTGAAGCGATCCTTCTCACCGAAGCTGAAGAAGCCGGACTCGATCAGCGCCAGCGCCTCCGCCAGGGCGGGGCTGCGCGCGATGTACTGGCGCGGGTCGTAGCCGCGCGCCCGGTGGTCGACGACCTGGTCGGCGTTCAGCCCGAACAGGAAGAAGTTGTCGGGGCCCACCTCCTCGCGGATCTCGACGTTGGCGCCGTCCAGGGTGCCCAGCGTCAGCGCGCCGTTCAGGGCGAACTTCATGTTGCTGGTGCCCGAGGCCTCCTTGCCCGCCGTGGAGATCTGCACCGACACGTCGGCGGCCGGGATGATGGCCTGGGCCAGCGAGACGCCGTAGTTGGGCAGGAACACCACCGCCAGCCGGCCCTGCACCACCGGATCCTCGTTGATCACCGCCGCCACGTCGTTGATCAGCTTGATGTGCAGCTTCGCCATGGTGTAGCCGGCGGCGGCCTTGCCCGCGAACATGTAGACGCGCGGCACCTCGTCCACGTCGGGATCGCGCTTCAGCTTCAGGTAGTGGGCGATCGCCTGCAGGCAGGCGAGGAGCTGGCGCTTGTACTCGTGGATGCGCTTGATCTGCGCCACGAACATGGCGTCGGGCGCCAGCTCGACGCCCAGCCGCCGCCCCACCAGGACGGCCAGATCCCGCTTGTTCGCCTGCTTGACCCCATGCAGCGCCTCCAGAAACGGCCGATCGTCGGCGAACTTGGAGATCTGACGAAGCTGGCGCAGATCGCGATCGATCCAGTCGGTGCCGATGCGGGACGAGATCAGCCGGGTCAGCCGCGGGTTCGAGTAGAGCACCCAGCGGCGCGGCGAGACGCCGTTGGTCTTGTTGTTGAACCGCTCGGGCCACAGGTCGTTGAAGTCCGCGAACAGGTTCTTCTTGACCAGGTCGGTGTGAAGCTGGGCCACCCCGTTCACGCTGTGCGAACCGACGGTGGCCAGATGGGCCATGCGCACCTGCTTGGGCGTCGACTCCTCGATGATCGACATGCGCGCCAGGCGCTCGCTGTCGGTGGGCCACTGCGTCTGCACGCGGCGCAGGAAGCGCTGGTTCACCTCGAAGATGATCTGCATGTGGCGGGGCAGCAGCGATGCGAGCAGCGGCACCGACCAGCGCTCCAGCGCCTCGGGCAGCAGGGTGTGGTTCGTGTACCCGAACGTCTGCTCGGTGATGGCCCAGGCAGGATCCCAGTCCAGGCCCTCCTCGTCGACCAGGATGCGCATCAGCTCGGCGATGCCGATCGAGGGATGGGTGTCGTTCAACTGGATGGCGGCGCGCTTGGGGAACAGATCGAAGCTGCGATGCCGCTTCTTGTAGCGGCTGACGATGTCGCCGATGGAGCAGGCCACGAAGAAGTACTGCTGCTTCAGGCGCAGCGACTTGCCCTCGTCGGTCTGGTCGTTCGGGTAGAGCACCTTCGAGATGTTCTCCGAGTCGATCTTCTCCTCGACGGCGCGGCGGTAGTCCCCCTCGTTGAAGAACTTCAGGTCGAAGTCGCGCGTGGCGCGGGCCGCCCACAAGCGCAAGGTGTTCACCGTGTTGGTCTTGTGCCCGACGATGAACGAATCGTAGGGAACGCCCAGGATGGTGCGGGCGGGGATCCAGTCGGCGCGCAGGCGGCCGTCCGGATCGTGGCGCAGCTCGACCCGACCGCCCAGCCGGACGATCTGCGCCTCCTCGATGCGCGGCAGCTCCCAGGGGTTGCCAGCGTGCAGCCAGTTGTCGTGCATCTCGATCTGGCGCCCGTCCTCGATGCGCTGCTCGAAGATGCCGAAGTCGTAGCGGATGCCGTAGCCGACCGCGGGCAGACCCAGCGTGGCCAGCGAGTCCATGAAGCAGGCGGCCAGCCGGCCCAGGCCGCCGTTCCCCAGACCGGGATCGCCCTCCTGATCGAGGACCGCGTCGAGATCGGTGCCCCGATCGGCGGCCAGCCCCTCGGCCGCCTCGTACAGGCCCAGGTTCAGCAAGCACAGCCCCAGGCTGCGCCCGGTCAGAAACTCCGAGGACAGGTAGTAGGCGCGCTTGACGTCCTGGGCCTCGTACGTCCGCTGCGTGGCCAGCCAGCGGTGGACCAGCCGGTCGCGAACGGTGTGGGCCAGCGCCAGGTACAGATCGCGTGGCGTCGCCGCCGTCAGCTCGCGCGCGCAGGTGTACAGCAGGTGATCCAGGACGGTCCGCTTGAAGGTGGCCGGGTCCATCGCCACCCGGGTCAGGCTGCCGTTGGCGCGCTTCGAGGATCGTTCGGCGGACGGCTCGTTCATTGGACCTCGGCTTTGCCGGTCTGCTCCGGCTTGTCCGCCTTGGGCGGGCGCCGGCCTTCGAGCGGAACCGCCTCCAGGCTCGGGCTTTGCGTCTGACTCTGGGACTGGGTCTGGCTGGCGGTGGGGACGGGCGCCGCCTTCTCGGGCTGCGGCGGCCCCAGGATCTCGCGCCCGATGTCCGAGCAGATGAGCGCGGAGTCGTCGACCACGCGGGTCAACAGAGCGTGGATGAGGCTGGGGTTGGACGTGGCCTCCTGCTTGTCCAGCCAGGTGGTCAGCGCGTCCAGACGCGCGTACGGCGCGTGTCCCGGCCCCGGCCGATCCGCCTCGGGCCAGATGTGCAGAAGGATCTGCTTCGCCGACAGCAGGCAGTAGCGCAGCGAGCGCGGGAAGCGACGATCGAAGACCAGGAAGGAGGCGACGGCCTGCGCCGAGACGCGGCCTTGCACCTTCTTCATGAAGGCCTCGTAGCCCGAGCAGGCCCGCAGCAGCGACAGCCACAGCGCCACCTCGACGATCTGGTGCGCCGACTCCAGGGTCATGGTGTGCGGGTGCATGTCCAGGATGCGCGCCGTCTGACCGACGCGCTCGAGCATGGCGCCCGCCCACAACAAGCTCATGGGCGTGTCGTGCAACATCGTGCTGCGCACCAGGCCCAGCACCAGCTGCGTCGACTTGCGCACGCGCCGGTAGAACTGCTCCCGGTTCTGGCGGTACAGCACCTGGGCCTCGTCGCCTCCCAGCCAGTGGTACAGCTCGTTCACCTCTTCCCAGGACTCCAGCGACAGCACGTCCCGCAGCACGCGCGCGCTCTCGCGGGCGGCGCGCACCGACGTGCGCAAGCTGACCGGGTTCTCCGGCTCCCAGGTCATGTAGCTCTGCACCAGCTCGCCGTTGCCGATGTTGTCCTGCCCGAAGCGCTCGATGAACTTCTCCTCGACGCCCGCCACGATCACCAGCGGCTTCCAGCACTGGGTGACGGGGATGTCGGCGTCGAACACCAGCGTCCGGGTCACTTGCAGCAGGCGCGCCGTGCTCTCGGCGCGGTCCATGTACCTTCCGAACCAGAAGCAGTGATCGGCGACGCGCGATATCACAGCGACTTGTCTTTCTGGACCCAGGTGTCCTTCGACCCGCCCCCCTGGCTGGAGTTGACGACGTACGAGCCCTCGACCAGCGCCACCCGGGTCAGGCCGCCCGGCAGCACCCACGAGCCTGACGGCTGCGTCAGGATGAAGGGGCGCAGATCGACCCGCCGGGGCGCCAGCTTCTCCGCGCCCGGCACCCAGGTGGGGCAGGTCGACAGCTCCACGCGGTGCTGGGCGATGTAGCGGCGCGGCTCGGCGATGATCCGCTTGCGGAACTCCTCGATCTCGGCGGCGCTGGCCTGCGGACCCATCAGCATCCCGTAGCCGCCCGCCTCGTCCACCGCCTTGACCACCAGCCGGGAGAGGTTCTCCAGCACGTACTTCAGGTCGTCGGGTCGCGTGCACACGTAGGTGTCGACCTGGGCCAGGATCGCTTCTTCGCCCAGGTAATAGCGGATCATGTCGGGGACGAAGGGATAGACCGCCTTGTCGTCGGCGACGCCGTTGCCGGGGGCGTTCGCCAGCGCCACCGTGCCAGCGGCGTAGGCGCGCATCAGCCCGGGCACGCCCAGCAGGCTGTCCGGCAGGAAGAACTCGGGATCCAGGTAGGCGTCGTCGATGCGCCGGTAGATGACGTGCACGCGTTCGGGACCGCGGATGGTCCGGACGAACACGGTGTCGTCATCGACGAACAGATCGCTTGGCTCCACCAGCTCGACGCCCATGGTCCGCGCCAGGAACGTGTGCTCGAAGTACGCCGAATTGAACGAGCCCGGCGTCAGCAGCACCATGCGTGTCTCGGCGGGATCGACCGGCGAGATGGCGCGCAGGGTCTCGGCCAGGTGCATGGGATATTGCTCGACGGGACGGACCGAGCTCTCCTCGATGGCGCTCTGGAAGATGCGCTTCGTGACCAGCCGGTTCTCGACCACGTACGACACGCCCGACGGTGTTCGCAGGTTGTCCTCCAGCACGCGGAAGACGCCGTCGGGGCTGCGAATCAAATCGATGCCGGCGATGGGGATGCGCACGCCGCCGGGCGGACGGATGCCGCGCACCTTGGGCAGGTAGAACTTCGCGCCCAGGATCAGATCGGCGGGCACCGTGCCGGACGTCAGGATCTTCTGAGGCCCGTAGATGTCGTCCAGGAAGGCGCACAGCGCGGCGATGCGCTGGGCCAGGCCCTTCTCGACGCGGTTCCATTCGGCGCCGCTGATCACCCGCGGCACCAGGCAGATAGGGAAGATCTTCTCCGTTCCGCGCTGATCGGAGTAGACCGAGAACGTCACGCCCTGGCTGTAGAGCGACAGCTCGGCCAGAGACTGCGCTTGCGCGAACTCCTTGGGTGTCAGACCGTCGAGGATCTTGGTGGCCCGCAGGGCGTGCGCCCGCGGAGTCCCCTCGGCGTCGATCATCTCGTCGAAGGTTCCCGCGATCGGCTTGTAGGTGTCGAAGAGCAACGGAAGGCCCATTCTAAACCGAAGCGCGCGCGCTTCGTCAGGGGGACGTCGACGTTGTTACGACGATTTCCCTTGATGGAAATGTGTCGTTAACGATTGTGATGGGAACCCTGAGAGGGTTCCCAAACCCTCCCGCGATGAGAGCGGCCGGGCTGAGCCCGTCCGCTCTCGACGCGGGCAATGGGTCGTTGAGGCGGGAACCCTCAGAGGGTTCCCGTGCCCTCCCGCGATGAGAGCGGCCGGGCTGAGCCCGTCCGCTCTCGACGCGGGCAATGGGTCGTTGAGGCGGGAACCCTCAGAGGGTTCCCGTGCCCTCCCGCGATGAGAGCGGCCGGGCTGAGCCCGTCCGCTCTCGACGCGGGCAATGGGTCGTTGAGGCGGGAACCCTCAGAGGGTTCCCGTGCCCTCCCGCGATGAGAGCGGCCGGGCTGAGCCCGTCCGCTCTCGACGCGATCGTTAACGGGAACCCTGGGAGGGTGGAGAGCGGGCGCGGGCTGAGCCCGTCCGCTCTCGACGCGATTGTGATGGGAACCCTGGGAGGGTTCCCGTGCCCTCCCGCGATGAGAGCGGCCGGGCTGAGCCCGTCCGCTCTCGACGCGATGAAGGTCAAGTTGATTGCGGTGACAGGACGTAGAGGGAGCGGGCGACGGGGTAGGTGGGATCGCGCAGGCGGGAGAGGGAGCGGGCGGAGCGAACGAAGAGGCCGAGCTTGGCGAACAGCTCGCGCCAGGCGTTGTCACGGCGGAACGTGCAAGGACCCGTGCGCTGTCGCCATTGTCGTTCGTGACGGAGGCAGAGCAGCCGATCGATGGCGCTGCGGGGCGTGTCCTCGTAGATGACCAGCAGGCCCTCCGGCTTCAGCACGCGGCGTGCTTCGACCAGCAACGCCCCCGCATCGCCCGCGTGGTGCAGCACGTAGCAGAACAGCACGACGTCGAAGGAAGCGTCCGGGAACGGCAGCGCTCGCCCGTCGAAGGCCTGGTAGGTGATGGGCGCCTCGACCTGCGGCGCGACGTCGGTGCCCGTGACCGCCGCGCCCAGCATCGCGCTGAGATGATGCGCGATGTAGCCGCTGCCACAGCCGACGTCCAGCACGCGCCGTGCCCCGGGGACGTAGCGCGCGATCTCCTTCGCCATGTCGTAGGCCATCGCCACGCGCCGCCGGCGGCGATGGCGCAGGTAAGCCCGCATGAGCCCGCTCACGATGTTCGGCATGCGCAGACACCACAGCAAGCACCAGACCGCGCGGGCGCCGTCCGCCCCGGCCGCGTGAAACCGCGCAGGTCTGCGGCGCTCGGGGCGCTCGGTCGACTGTGCCGCGCAGCGTGCTGTCGACAATCCGACACCGTCGGTGCGCCTCCTGTCGAATGCCAACCGCTATTTACGCCGATTTCCCGAAACCGAAATGTGTCGTTAACCTGCCCGGCCCTAACCTCTTGGCGAGGGGGCCGGAGCGACGCACGCTTCGCCTGCCCGTCATCGCCTTTCCCTGTTGCCGTCCGTCCGAATCGAGACCAAATGGCCATCCGAGTCGCGCTCAATCACGTCACGCACTACAAGTACGATCAGCTCGTCACCCTGTCGCCGCACGTGGTTCGCCTGCGTCCGGCGCCGCACTGCCGGACACCCATCACTGGCTACTCGCTGCGCGTGACGCCGGGCGATCACTTCCTGAACTGGCAACAGGATCCGTTCGGGAACTTCCAGGCCCGACTGGTGTTCCCCAAGCCGACCAAGGAGTTCCGGGTCGAGGTCGATCTGATCGCCGAGATGACCACGATCAATCCTTTCGACTTCTTCATCGAAGACACCTTCCAGACGCTGCCCTTCGCCTATTCGCCCGACCTGCTGCGGGAGCTGGGACCGTACCTCGAGCTCACGGCGGGCGGCCCCAAGCTGGCGGCGCTGGCGGCCCGGGTGCGGGACGACATCGCCCGGCCCGAGCGCCGGACCATCGACGTGCTGGTCGAGGTCAATCAGCTGGTGCAGCGCCTGCTCCGCTACGACATCCGCATGGAGCCGGGGGTGTTCGCGCCGGACGAGACCCTGATGCGCGGTCACGGCTCCTGTCGCGACTTCTCCTGGTTGCTGGTGCAGTTGCTGCGGCGGCTGGGCTTCGCTGCCCGTTTTGCCTCCGGCTATTCGATTCAGTTGAAGGCCGACGTGAAGTCGCTGGAGGGCCCGTCGGGCGTCGAGCAGGACGTCACAGATCTGCACGCCTGGGCCGAGGCCTTCTTGCCGGGCGCTGGATGGGTGGGGCTGGACGCCACCAGCGGTCTGCTGTGCGGAGAGGGGCACATCCCGCTCGCTTGCACGCCGGACCCGGGCAGCGCCGCGGCCATCAGCGGCTCGTTCGCCTGGGACAAGAAGCACGAGGACGACGAGCTGGGCGACGACTTCACCTTCTCCATGCGCATCGTTCGCGTGGACGATCCGCCCCGACCCACCAAGCCGTACAGCGAGGAGATGTGGCGGGCCATCGTTGCCTGCGGGGATCGGGTGGAGGAGGCGCTGACGGCGGGCGACGTCCGCCTGACCATGGGGGGCGAGCCGACGTTCGTGTCGATCGACGACCGCGAAGGTGACGAGTGGAACACCGCCGCGCTGGGGCCCGCGAAAGGCAAGCTGGCGGACCAGCTGTTGCGCCGCCTGTCGAAGCAGTTCGCCAAGGGCTACCTGCTGCATCACGGGCAGGGCAAGTGGTACCCGGGCGAGCCGCTGCCCCGCTGGGCTTACACCTGCTATTTCCGTCGGGATGGCGAGCCGGTGTGGCGCGATCCGGCGCTGTTCGCGCGTGACGTTGCCCCGGACGCGGTGAACGTGGAGCGGGCAGGGGAGGCGCATGCGCGCGTCTTCGGTCAGGTGCTGTGCAAGCACCTGGCCGTCGATCCCGCGTTTCTGATCCCCGGCTACGAGGACGCCCTGTACTACCTGTGGCGAGAAGGGCGCTTGCCGGTGAACGTCGATCCCTTCGATTCGCACCTGGAGAACGAGACCGAGCGGGCCACGTTGCGACGGGTGTTTCAGCAGGGCTTGAAGCAGACGGTGGGCCTGGCCCTGCCGCTGCAGACGGTGTACTCGGGCGTCGACGGCTTTCGCTGGATCAGCGGCAAGTGGCACCTGCGCGACGAGCGGCTGTACCTGGTGCCGGGCGATTCCCCCATGGGCCTGCGCCTGCCGCTGAACGCCTTGCCCTGGGTGGTGCCGAAAGATCGGGCTGACCCCATCGAGCGAGATCCCACCGCGCCGCGCGAGCCTTTGCCGCGCCGGCAGGCGATCTCACGAGCGGCGCCCCTGCGTTCGCCGGGGCCTGGCCCGGGGGGGCCGGCCGGCTTTCCGGGACAGCCGGGCGCCGCCAGGCCCGAGCGCGGACGCTCCGCCTCGGGGCTGGTGCGCACGGCCCTGTGCATCGAGCCGCGCAATGGCGTGCTGCACGTGTTCATGCCGCCGCTGTCGACGCTGGAGGAGTATCTGGATCTGGTGGCGGCGATCGAGGAGGCGGCAACGGAGTTGCATCAGCCCATCCGCGTCGAGGGCTACAACCCGCCCAGCGATCACCGCCTCGAGAAGCTGCAGATCACCCCCGACCCCGGCGTCATCGAGGTCAACATTCACCCGGCGAAGAGCTGGAAGGAGCTGGTCCACAACACCGAGGTTCTGTACGAAGAGGCGCGGCAGACGCGCCTGGGGACCGAGAAGTTCATGCTCGACGGGCGCCACACCGGCACCGGCGGCGGCAATCACGTGGTGCTGGGCGGCGCCACCCCGGCGGACAGCCCGTTCCTGCGCCGGCCCGACCTGCTGCAGAGCATGCTGGGCTACTGGCTGAACCACCCGTCGCTTTCTTATCTCTTTTCGGGGTTGTTCATCGGGCCCACCAGCCAGTCGCCGCGCGTGGACGAGGCCAGGCACGATTCGCTGTACGAGCTGGAGATCGCCTTCCGCAAGCTGCAGGAGACCCGGGCCGCGGGCGGCGACATTCGCCCCTGGCTGGTCGATCGCTCGTTCCGCAACCTGCTGGTCGACGTGACCGGGAACACCCATCGCACCGAGATGTGCATCGACAAGATGTACAGCCCCGATTCGGCGTCGGGGCGTCAGGGCCTGCTGGAGCTGCGCTCGTTCGAGATGCCGCCGCACGCGCGCATGAGCGCCGCGCAGCAGCTGCTGGTGCGATCGCTGCTGTCCTGGTTCTGGCGCGAGCCGTACACGCGGCCGCCGGTGCGCTGGGACACCTCGCTGAACGATCGCTTCATGCTGCCGCATTACGTGGTCGACGACTTCGGCGACGTGATCGACGACCTGCGCCACGCCGGGATCCCCATCGAGCTGCCCTGGTTCGAACCGCACATCGAGTTTCGCTTCCCGGTTTATGGCCGCTCGCAGGTGCGCGGGCTGGAGCTGGAGCTGCGGCAGGCGCTGGAGCCCTGGAACGTGATGGGGGAGGAGGGCTTCGCGGGCAGCACGGTGCGGTTCGTCGATTCGTCCGTCGAGCGCGTGCAGCTGCGCGTGCGGGGCGCCACCGACGAAAGACACGTGGTGACGTGCAACGGCCGGCGCGTGCCGCTGGCGTCCACCGGCGGGCGCGAGGAGCACGTGGCGGGGGTGCGCTTCCGCGCCTGGCACCCGCCGTCGGCGTTGCACCCGGAGATCGGAACGCACGCGCCGCTGGTGTTCGACGTGATCGACACCTGGGCGGGCCGCTCGATCGGCGGCATGACCTATCACGTCGCCCACCCGGGCGGTCGCGCCCACGACATCTTCCCAGCGAACGCGCTGGAGGCGGAGGGGCGCCGCCTGGCGCGCTTCTTCTCGTACGGCCACACGCCGGGTTCGGTCCCGACGCCCGCGCCCGAGCCCAACCCCGAGTTCCCGCACACGCTCGACCTCCGCCGGCCACCGGCGTAGTCGCGTAGTCGCCTCGTCGGCTCGTCGCTCAGTCGCCTTCTAGCGAGGGGCGGCTTGGGGGTGTGGCTGCGCTTCACTCCCGGCGCGGGGGCGGCGGAGGGCGGGGTATTGGTTCGGCGGGTACGGCCGGCTTCGGGTGCCTGCGGCACCCATGCCGGCCTCGATCGTCGGCTGGCAAGCTTCCCCGGGGACGGGGAAGCAGCGCCTCCTTACGCCCCGCCGAACCAACACCCCGCCCTCCACCGCCTCCCACGACGTCCATTCCACTCCGCCCCGCGGCCGCCGCCGGGAAGTGGACGCGGAATCCGTGGTCGTTGGGTCCGGGTTCGTTCTTGTCTGTGTGGTCTGTTCGTTCATGTCTATGGAGGGGCGGCTTGGGGGTGTGGCTGCGCTTCACTCCCGGCGCGGGGGCGGCGGAGGGCGGGGTATTGGTTCGGCGGGTACGGCCGGCTTCGGGTGCCTGCGGCACCCATGCCGGCCTCGATCGTCGGCTGGCAAGCGTCCCCGGGGACGGGGACGCAGCACCTCCTTACGCCCCGCCGAACCAACACCCCGCCCTCCACCGCCTCCCACATCGTCCGTTCCACTCCGCCCCGCGGCCGCCGCCGGACATCTGGATCCGGAACACTCTGCCAAGATCAGTAACAAAGGATCATGCGAGGTTCGTCGCGACCGGGGCCTCGCCGACGTTGCCCCGAGATCCTGGCCGGATCTGATTCCGAGGCCTCAAAGAACATCTTCTACGCGGGCCCACCTTTGCCGCTGAACAGCGACGATGGGCGCAGTACCTGCTCAAGGAGATACCGTCTGCACGACTCTAAGACATGCAGAGCAAGGTGAGCAGATCCGGGAACCCCATCGATCGTCGTTCGGAATGGGGAAACGAGAGACTGACTCCCGATCGGCGTTCCGGTCCTTGATACCTATCCGGACGCCGATACTTCCCTGAAGGGAGGGGCACCTCCGACGCACCGAAACTGGGTATGGGTCGGCTTCTGCCTCTCGGAACATCGACCGAAGACGTCTGTCCAGCGCGTGCGAGGCGGAGGGAGCGGACGAGGTGAGGAGGCGGGGGAGGGCGGGGTGCTGGTCCGGCGGGGCGTAAGGAGGCGCTGCTTCCCCGTCTGCGGGGAAGCTTGCCAGCCGACGATCGAGGCCGGCATGGGTGCCGCAGGCACCCGAAGCCGGCCGTACCCGCCGGACCAGTACCCCGCCGTCCGCCGCCCCCACGTCGGGAGCGACCGGAGCCGAGCCCTCACCTCCGCACCAAAAGCGCCTCGGGACCGATCTCGCCAAGGCGAGCATTGGCCGGTGAATGCTCGGTCTCGATAACACGCGTGCTACTCGAATCGCCTCACGCGAGGGAGGGCACCTCCGACGCACCGAAACTGGGTATGGGTCGGTTTCTGCCTCTCGGAACATCGACTGAAGGCGTCTGTCCAGCGCGTGCGAGGCGGAGGGAGCGGACGAGGTGAGGAGGCGGGGGAGGGCGGGGTGCTGGTCCGGCGGGGCGTAAGGAGGCGCTGCTTCCCCGTCTGCGGGGAAGCTTGCCAGCCGAC
>Ga0207671_10000188_pt1 | contig 95365 bp, 82 predicted proteins | sample KBSC24metaG_FD_184352 | JGI IMG/M metagenome (GOLD analysis project Ga0207671, IMG submission 184352) | Corn rhizosphere microbial communities from Kellogg Biological Station, Michigan, USA - KBS C2-4 metaG (SPAdes) (version 2) | ecosystem: Host-associated > Plants > Roots > Rhizosphere > Soil...
GGCGATGGCGATCATCCAGGCGCCGGACGCGGCGAAGGTGATCGCGGACGTGCGGGCCCTGGTGGCTGTGAAATAGCAGGTCAGCCAGAGGAGAAAGCCGGCGGTGCCGCCTCGCACCGGGTACCTCGGTGAAAAGCCGATCCGGCCGGCCGTCTCACGACAGCCGGCCGGATCCGCTGTGTTCCGGCCGGGCCTGGCCGGCAAGCTCAGCCAGCGGATTCCGGGTGCTCGCCGGTCACCAGGAACACCATGCGCTTGGCCACCGAGACCGCGTGGTCGGCGTAGCGCTCGTAGTAGCGGCCGCAGAGGGTGACGTCGACGGCGGTCTCGATGCCGTGCTTCCACTTGTCGTCCATCAGCGCCTTGAACAGGCCGCGGTGCAGGCGGTCCATCTCGTCGTCCTCGGACTCCAGGGCCAGGGCGGCCTCGACGTCGCGGGCGGCGATGATCGAGCCGACCTTGGCGACCAGCTCCGCGGCGATGTCGCCCATCTCCACGATGGTGCCGCGCAGCTCCGGCGGGATGGCCGACTGCGGGTAGCGGCGGCGGGCCACCTTGGCCACGTGGCGGGCCAGGTCGCCCATGCGCTCCAGGTCCGCGCTCATGCGCAGGGAGGTGATGATGGTGCGCAGGTCGCCGGCCACCGGCTGCTGGCGGGCGAGCAGGTCGAAGCTGCTGTCGTCCAGGCTGTGCTGGAGCTCGTCGACCTTGTCGTCGGCGTCGATGACCGACTCGGCCAGCGTCAGGTCGGCGTCGAGCAGGGCGGTGGTGGCGCGGGTCATGGCCGAGCCGACCAGCCGCGTCATCTCGACCAGGGTCTCGCTGATCGAGTCGAGCTCCTCGTGGAAGGCGTCGCGCATGGGGTTACCGCTCCTGTCGTCGCGTGTGCTCTCGTCTGCCTGTGCGGACGCCGTCCACTCTTCCCGTTCCAGGCGTCCCGGGACAATGCCGCCGGTGAATCGACGGGGGCCGGAAAGTGAACTCTTGGCCACGTCGGTACGGCGGAATGATCCGTGGGAGTGTTCGCGGTGCGGAGCGCCCTTACTGTTGGCTGTGTGAACGTCAATGCTGCGACCGCCGGGCTGGCCGCGCTGATCGGCCTGGGTACCGGGGTCAGCGGAGCTTTGGCCTTCCGGTTCAGTGAAAGGGAGCGCGTGGGTCCACCCGAACCGCCGAGCGACGACCCGGTCCCGCCGGGCGTGGCCGGTGTCCTGCAAGTCCTGCGCAGCTCAGCCGTCGTGCTGGACGCCAGCGACGCCGTCGTCAAAGCCTCTCCGGCAGCCTACGCCATGGGGCTGGTCAAATCCCGGAGCCTGACCTCCCCGGACCTGCTCGACCTGGCCCGCCAGGTCCGCCGGGACGGCGAGATACGCCAGGTCGAGATGGACCTGCCGCACGGCGCGACCGCCGTGCTGCACTCCACCGTGCGCATCGCCCCGCTGGGCGCCACCCTGGTGCTGGTGCTGGTCGAGGACCGCACCGAGGCCCGGCGGGTGGACGAGGTGCGCCGGGACTTCGTGGCCAACGTCTCGCACGAGCTGAAGACCCCGGTCGGCGCGCTGTCGCTGCTGGCCGAGGCGGTCCTGTCGGCCTCCGACGACCCCGAGGCGGTCCGCCGGTTCGCCGCGCGCATGCAGCAGGAGTCGGCCCGCCTGACCTCGCTGATCCAGGACCTGATCGACCTGTCGCGGGTGCAGATCGACGCCCCGCTGGCCGCCTCGGCGGACAAGGTGCACATCGCCGAGGTGGTGGCCGACGCGCTGGACCGCAGCTACGAGACCGCCGCGGCGCGCCGGATCGAGCTGATCGCCGACGCCGAGGAGGACGTCGCGGTGCGCGGCGACCGGACCCAGCTGTCGGCGGCGCTGGGCAACCTGGTGGAGAACGCGGTGAACTACTCCCCGGACGACACCCGGGTCGCGGTGACCGTCAAGAACACCGGCGACCTGGTCGAGATCTCCGTGACCGACCAGGGCATCGGAATACCGGAACGCGACCTGGAGCGGATCTTCGAGCGGTTCTACCGCGTCGATCCGGCGCGTTCGCGCGCGACCGGGGGCACGGGCCTGGGCCTGTCGATCGTCAAGCACATCGCGGCCACGCACGGCGGGGAGGTGGCGGTGTGGTCCTCCGAGGGGAACGGCTCCACCTTCACCCTGAAGCTCCCCGTGTGCGTGGAGGAACGCGATCTGGCACAAGCGGTCTGACGGCCGCCGCGTGAACAACCGAGACATATCAAGTGGGAGGACCCCGAAGTGACCCGTGTACTCGTGGTCGAGGACGAGGACTCGATCAGCGACCCCCTGTCCTACATGCTGCGCAACGAGGGCTTCGAGGTGGCGGTGGCCGACTCGGGACCCGCCGCGCTGGAGGAGTTCGACCGGCACGGCGCCGACCTGGTGCTGCTGGACCTGATGCTGCCGGGGCTGCCCGGCACCGAGGTCTGCCGGCAGATCCGGTCCAAGTCGAACGTGCCGGTGATCATGCTCACCGCCAAGGACAGCGAGATCGACAAGGTCGTCGGCCTGGAGCTGGGCGCCGACGACTACGTCACCAAGCCCTTCTCGGCCCGCGAGCTGGTGGCCCGCATCCGCGCGGTGCTGCGCCGGCAGGCGGCCAGCGACGAGCCGGACGGCGGCGCGCTGGAGGCCGGCCCGGTCCGGATGGACGTGGACCGGCACAAGGTGACGGTGGACGGCCGCCCGGTGGAGCTGCCGCTGAAGGAGTTCGAGCTGCTGGAGATGCTGCTGCGCAACTCCGGCCGGGTGCTGACCCGGATGCAGCTGATCGACCGGGTGTGGGGCGCGGACTACGTCGGCGACACCAAGACGCTGGACGTGCACGTCAAGCGGCTGCGCGCGAAGATCGAGCCGGACCCGGGGACGCCGGTGCACCTGGTGACGGTGCGCGGGCTGGGCTACAAGTTCGAGGGCTGAGCCGGCTCGGGGCTCGGCCGGTGCGACGGCCGGGCCGATCCGCGAGCCGCGCGGACGCCGTCCACGGGGGTCGGCATGCGCGAGGAGGGGCTCCGGTCACGGCCGGGGCCTTTTCGGCGTGCCCTGAGGCTCGCCGCCGCCTTCAGCGCGTCGACATCGACGGGGGCGGCGTCGTCGGCGTGGCCGACCGCGACCCCATCACCGGTCCGCCGGGCGTGCTGCTGTGCGGCGGGGGCGGGGCCGAGGTGGCCGGCTTCGGCGCGGTCGTCGGCTGCGGGCGGGTCGAAGCCGGGTCCGGCGAGGGGGAGTGCGCCGCCGAGGTCGGGGACGAGGCCGCGTGCGCGTCGTTGATGGCCCCGCCGCTGGGCCGGTCCGCCGGGGAGGTCCCGCCCGGCATCGGGGCTCCGCTGGGCCGGTCGGCGTCGGTGGGGCTCGCGCTGGTCGAGGCGGCTGCGGCGCTCTTCGTCAGCGGGCTCGGAGGCTGGCCGCCGGTGCCGCCGCAGGCGGCGCAGACCAGGGCCGCCGCGACTGCGGTGGCGGCGGCCCTGGCCGGTGCTACGGTCCCCCGGATCGGCATGGATGCCACTGTAGCCAAGCGGACACCCTCGCGGGAGGACTCGTTTTTGCGTGCACGCGGTGTGCGGCGCGACCCCTTCACCGTATCCGGCCGCGGCGGCTTTTCGCTTGATAACAGGTGAAAATCAGGGGTTCTTCACTCGAAAGTGGGTTGTGCCCTGATGTGAGGCCTCGTCGATCCTACCCGGTGCGCGCCCCGGCCCGGACGACGGCTCTCAGGGCTCTTTCCGGAAGAAGTCGCGCAGCGCCGCCCCGAGGCAGACCACGATGATCAGGACCCCGACGACGACCGCGCCCGCCGCGGTGGCGCCGTGCATCGCGAACTCGCGCGGCAGCGCCGCCACGAAGGCGCCGGTCAGCGTGCCGACCATGGCCAGCGCGAGGTTGAAGGGGGTGCGGCCGGTGATCGGGTGCTTGGCGGTCCCGGGATCGGCACCGGTTCCGGAGCCCGCCCCGGCGCCGGTCCCGGGTCGCCGCGCCCGCGGGTTGCCGTCCCCCACCACCGCGCTGCTGGGCGGCCAGGCGTACGGATCCGGGTCGGGTGCCGGGGACTCGACCAGCCGCTGCCCGCTGAGCGTGCGGAACATCTGGCCCCGGCTGAGCGTGCCGGCGTCGACGACCCGCACGGCCTCCGGCGGCGCCAGCTCCCGCACGGCCCGGTAGACGGCGTCCAGGGCGGCTGGCGCGTCGGCCCTCCGCGCCGGCTTCACGATCAGCAGCAGCGCCGGCACGCTGTCCGGGAAGAGGGTCCAGGTCGCCGTGATCCGCCCCGCCCCGGCCGGTTTGGCCGCCCGCCGGATCCCGGCCAGGTAGGCGTTCACGTGCGGCGGGGGTAAGTGGAAGGCGGCATCGGCCTCCGTCCCGTACGGGATCGGCCGCGGCCGGAGCTGGTCGACCTCCGCCGCCGACAGCACCACCGGGTCCGCCGAGGCCTTGTCGACCACCAGTCCGTGGTACGGCGGGACCAGCGCCAGCACGTCGTCGGCCGCCCCGGGCGTCACCGGCCGCGCTCCGCCGGGAGCGTCGGCCACGTCGATGCTCGCGATCGTCGAGGCCACCACGTAGACCCCCGGCCCGGTTTCCGGATCCCGCACCACCGCCGGGGCGCCTCCGCGCGTGATCCACACGACCAACCGGGCGAACGGGACAGGCGGTTCCGGGCGCCACAGACGCTCGTCCGCAGCGGTCACGGCGGCTCCCTTCGTCCCGCGGGCCCCGCCCGGTGAACGGCGGCTGTAACAGTGATATCAGGGCTGCCCGGGACTGTGCGCGCGGGGCTGCGGAGACCGGTCGCGCCGAACGGGAATCGCCCGCGTGCCAGAGGGCTACGCGGGCGATTCTCGCTGGTGTGGCTATGTCGCCGGGGAAGGGCTCTGCAGGTTGTTGCTCTGGCCCTCGTGGATGGTGATGGTCACGGTGTTCGGCGTGCTGGTGATGGTCTGCTGGTTCGACTCACCGTTCTGGGTGATCACCAGCGTCCAGGATGTCGTCACCGAGACGGTGTACGTGCCCGGGGCGGTGAACTGGAACCCGCACTTCGGGTCCGGGGACGCAGCCCCGCCCTTGTCCGGGGTGTACTCGTAGTCCGACGTGCAGTGCAGAGGCGTGCCGGGCAGCGCCTGGTCGCCTTGCTTGATCTGCCAGTCGGCGGAGACGAACGTCCGGGTGCCGACCACGTTGCCCGCGGAACGGGTCTGCGCGGAGGTGTCCAGGCCCTTGCTCCAGAACCAGACGTTCGTGTTCACGAAGCCGACCGCGGCCGGGGCGCCGGGCGCCGCGCCGGGCGGCGACATCCCGAGGTCCGGCTTGGCGATCTGGAGCTCGTTGGTGATGCGCTCCACCGGGTTGGGCCCGGCGCAGTAGCCGACGCAGGGACCGGGGATCTTCCCTGCGCCCACCTGGGTCGGCGGCCTGTTGTTGCAGTCCACCCACTGGATCCGATTGGTGGACGGGTCGCTGCTGCCCCAGATCGGGTCATCCGTGGCGGGCTGGGGAACGACGGGCTGGATGTAGCAGCCCCCGCTGAACGACCAACCGTTGATCTCGCACGGGTAGGTCTTGCCGCCGTAAACGATGGTGCCGTTGGAGCTGCAATTGATGCCGACGCCGTTCCCGTCGCCTCCGCCGGGCCCACCGCCCTGCTGGCCGTTGATCTCGCAGATGGTGGTTCCGCCGCGGACCACGACGATGGTGCAGTTGCCGTCCGCGCGGGCCGTGGGCGCCGAGGCGGTCGTGGCGACAACCGCGGCGGCCGCCAGGGCGAGGACCGCGACGACCGCGGACAGCCGCTGTCTCAGCGCGCTCAGCACGGCGTGCTCGAAGGGCTCACGGAATTGACGCGCCACTTGCCGCCGTATCCGAAGTGGACCTTGTAGACGTACAGCGTGGCGGGCTGTCCGGGGGCCACGATCTGGCCCTTCTTGGGGCCGTAGGTGCTGTACATGGGGAGCTTCGAGTCGTCGTTGCACACCGTGATCGTCACGACCGGTGGATTGCCGGTGTCCTTGGTCACGTTCGTCACCCTGATTCCCTCCTGGCCGCGCGAGATGATGTTCTGTTGGTGTTCCTCTGTCACGAAGTTGTTCAGCAGGGACTCGACATTGCCGTCCGCGTAGTTCACAAGATCGTTGCTGTACTGCATGGTGGTGGCCATCTGGTAAGACAGCGCCGTGTAGTTCTGGAACGCCTTCATCGCCGCGGCGATGTCGGAGTCGCCGGGGACGGAGGCGTTGTACGTCCATCCCGAGGTCGAGGTCGCGATGCTCGTCGGCGCCGGCGCCCCCGGACTGCCGCCGGTCGTCGAACCGGCCGAGCCCGATGAGCCCGTGGCAGTGTTCGCAGATGTCGCCGGGCCTGAAGCAGTACCGGAAGATCCGGTCGCGCTCCCGCCCACAGGTGCCAAATCAGCCGGCTTCTGCGAGTCGGAGCATCCGGCCAGCAGCAGACAACCCCCGAGGGCCGCCGCCAGGAGGCCCCTGTATCTCTTGCCCTGCTTCATGAGCACCATTCCTGCGTTCCCCCTAGTCATTCGGCTATGGCGGCTCGGCCGACCACTCTAGACACCCCGTCCGGCGCGGCCTAGGCCCCCACCGCCATGACTTCGCGTCCTTCGCGCCAGCCCGGCAGGAGTTCGTCCACCAGAGCCTCGGTCTTCGGGTGCAGACCGCGTTCGCCGTGCACCGCGCGGGTCTGCTCCTCGACGCTCGCGATGACCTCGCGCAGCCTGGCCTGGTCGCCGGTGGCGTGGGTCGCGCGCAGCAGGGCCCGGCACAGTTCCTCGTCGGACGGGGCGCCGCGCATGCCGCTGCGGACCGCGTCGATCGCGCCCTCGGCGTCCCCGAGGGACAGCCGGAGTTCGCAGAGTTCGACGGCCGTGTCCGCGATCACCGCCGGGACTTCGGCCTCCACCGACTCGTAGGCCAGCCAGCCGTAGCGGCTGGACTCGCGGTGCGCCAGCAGCGGGCCGCGGACCAGGCCGAGGGCCTGGCCGAGGACCTGGTCGCGGTTCCTCGCGTCCTGATACCGCGGGTCGAGATCGGCCAGGGCGCGCATGTTCTTGAACATCTCCCAGTCGCTGCGCACGCTCTGCGAGACGGTCAGGCGGCCGTCCGGCAGCGTCACCAGGTTCGGGCTGCCGTCCGGGGCGACGCCGAGCCAGGTGCCGAGGCGGTGCAGGACCTGGTCGCCGATCTCGGTGGCGGCGCCGCGCGGGAACAGGGCCGAGGTGAGGACCCGGGGATGGACGCCGTCGCGGTGCAGCATGATGAACGTCAGGGCTTCGGCGGCCTGGTCGACGCGGTCCTCGTCGAGCTCGCCGTAGGCGCCGGTGACCTCCAGGTCGCCCAGCAGCCGGACCGAGACGGTCGGGGTCACGCGCAGCTGCGCCTCCAGGGCCGCGGCCTCGGCGGTCAGCGGGAGGATCGGCTCGCCGTTCAGGTCACGGGTGGCCTCGAAGAGCTCCAGGACCGACGCGTACTGGTCGTCGGGGAGGCGCTGGGCCGTGACCTCCAGGCCCAGGGCCGGCAGGCGCAGGCGGCCGGCGGTGTCGACGGAGGCCTTCCAGGCCGCGCCCGGGACGTCGCCGGCGATCAGGTAGCCGATGCCCAGGCGCGACGGATCGCCGATGATGCGCGCCAGGCGGGCCGCGGTCTGCCCGGAGACCGGGGTGGCGCTGATGATGAAGTGCGGGGGCCAGCCCGCACCGCCGACCATGCCCAGGCGGCCGCCCAGGACCGAGTCCAGTCCGGCGTCGGCCAGGCCCCGGCGTCGCTCGGCGAGCTCGGTCTCCAGGCCCGGCAGCACCTCTTCCAGCGACGAGGTCTGGTGCACGCGGCCCGGGGCGAGCGAGGACAGGTCGCCGGCGAAGCCCACGAGCGTCACCGTCATCCGGTCCGACCACGTGTTGGTGAGCAGCTCCACGGCCATCGCGGCGAGGACCGCGCGGCGCATGCCGTCCTCGCCCCCGACCGAGATCACCCCGCCGGAGGCCTCCAGGTCCAGCAGGACGCGGGTGGCGGCGTCCGGCCCGACCGCGCCGATCGTCACCAGCCCCGGGCACGGCGCCACGGCGGCCTCCACGACCCGTTTGGCGACCGCGCCGACGTCCGTGCGCGCCACCCACCACGCGAGCCCGTCGGGCCGCGTGTGCCACGGCTGCGGGGCGGCCGGGCCCGGCTCGGCCAGGCGGAGTTCGAGGCCTGATTCGGTCAGGTTGGCGGTCTGCACCGGGGGCAGCGGCCGCCCGGCGGTGGCCAGCGACGCCGACAGCTCGCGCAGCGCCTGGTTCAGGAAGCGCACGTCCGCCATCCCGGCGCCGAGCCGGATCGCCTCCTCGGCGCCGGCCGCGCCCTCGCCGGGACCGGTCAGCCGCCGGCCGACGGTCCGGTTCCACAGCTGGCGCCGCCGGTTGCGGCCCAGCGCGCCGAGCAGCCCGGCGGCCAGCAACGGTGCCGAGGCCAGCTCCAGGGGCAGCCGGTACGGCGACTCCTGGCCGCCCGGGGCCTGGTCCTGGTGCGTCGCGCCGCTGTCGGCCCGGTGGCCGCTCTGATCGGTCGGATGCGCCGGGGGAGCAGGGTTCTGATGCGGCGCCGGGTTCGTCAGGTTGCCCGTGACGATCCGCAGCGCGTCCGAGTGCTGCCCCGAGCCGTCCCCGCGGTGCTGTGCCGCGTCCTCGGCACTCCCGATCGTGGCGGAGGCGGCGTTCACGACGCTCAGGTTCATCGTCTGCTCGGTGGGCGACACCCGGTCCAGGGCGCCCGCTTGCGCACCGTGCCGGACGTCGCCGGTGATGGTGACCGGCGGCGGGCTGCCGGGTATGCCGCCCGGACCGCCCACGAAGTTCGAGCTTCCGCCCGCGGGAGCGCTCTGCGTCGGCGGGCTGCCGGGCACCCCGCCGGGACCGCCCACGATGGTCGAGCCCTGCGGCGCGCCCTGCTGCACACCGCTGCCCGGCGTGCTGCCCTGATGGGAGTGCGCGGAATGGCTGTCAGCGTGCGTGGGCGCTGCCGCCGGAGCCGGCGCCGACGGATCGCCGACCAGGTCCCCGCCGGTCGCGTCGGCCGGCATCTCCAGGATCCAGCCCGGCCGGATCAGCGAGGCCTTGGTCAGCATCGAGCCGTCCGGCTGCACCCGGTCCTTGTTGAGGTCGTAGATCTCCTGGTAGCGGCGGCCGTCGCCGAGGTGCCGCTGCGCGATCTCCCACAGCGAGTCGTGATGCCGGCCGGCCGGCGGCTGCACCCGGTAGAACTTCGTCGAGGCCTTGACGGCGTTGGACTTCATGTCCGTCGCGGTCCGGGCGTCGATGTTCGTCGCGGTGCGCTGGGCGGGGCCGGAGGGCATCGCGGTGTCGGTGCGGGTGCCCTGCTGCAGGACCTGGGTCGCGGCGACCGGCGCGCGGTGCGAGCTGTCGTGCGAGGTGCGGCCGAGGGAGGACAGGCCCGGGGCGAAGGAGGCGGCCGAGGCGGTGATCAGCAGGACGGCGGCGACGAGCTGGCGGGCCAGGATCTGGCTGCCGCCGGACAGCGGCACGTGCCCGGGCATCCCGATGCCGCGGGCGGCGGCCAGCGCCTCGACGAGCACGCACGCGGAGAACTGCGCCCACGCCAGCCACACGAGGATCGCCAGGACGTTGATGAACGTCTTGGTGTCGATCTTCGCGTTCAGCAGGCCGCCGGACGGCATGGAGTGCGGCAGGGGCCAGCCGACGAAGTAGGCCAGCGCCAACGGCACGCCGACCACCAGCGCCAGCAGCGCCAGCAGCGCGCCCAGACCGGTCAAGACGTCGGCCGCGCTCCGCTTGCGCTTCAGAACGACCGGAGCCTGCTGCGCCATGCCCGGCGGCGGTCCCTGCGGCGCGAGGTACTGCCGGTCCGAATCGTGCGCCATGCGTCCGCGCCCCCTTTCCTGCGTCTGCTACTTCGGGATGACCGGTGTCGCAGATCCCGTCCCGGTGACAGTACTGTCACCTTTGAGGGCGAAACCGACGAACAGCGGCTTGTACTGCATTTGTAGTGTGACCGTTATCCGGGGACTGACGTAGAGGTTTTGCTCTGTCGGATTCTCCGCGACCTGGCACGACGTGATCGTCGTGTCGGCGATCTGGTTGTCGATCAGGTACTGCTCCGCGTCCGGCATGCAGTCCCCGGCCGGGTCCACGTTGATCTTGATCCCCGGGATCTCGTTGTGCGGCCCGAGGGTGTTGTGCGTCTTGAGCCAGCCCTGGTCGATGTCCTGCGCGACCCGCCGGGCCGCCTGGTCGGCCAGGTCCGAGGCCTGCGTGCGGTCGGAGATCAGCAGGCCGACGTCGACCAGGAACGCCATCAGCAGCACCACGACCGGCGCCCAGATGACCACGGCCATGGCCAGCGATCCGCGGTCGTTGCGCGCGGTCTCGCGCAGCGCGTCCAGACGGCGTCCCATCAGTGCCCCGCGGAGGTCTTCGACGTCGTCGGAGCCGTGGACGGCTTCGACTTGGTGGGCGGGGTCGTCTTCGGCGGGGTCGGGGTGGTCGGCGTCGGGGTCGTCGGCAGGGTGCCCGTGCCGGTCGGGGTCGGGGTCGGCGTCGGGCTCGACGGCGCCCCGATCGTGGTGGTGCTGGCGTCGGTCGGCAGCACCGACGGGGTGAGCCAGCTCGGGATCGTGAACTGGGTGTCGGTCGGCGTCGGCGAGGTCGGCTGCGGCCCCGGGGCCGTGGAGGTCGGCACCGGGCCGGGGTGGAAGTTCTGCAGCGGGTCGATCGGCGCGGCGAAGGTCTGGGTGAAGGTCTGGTGCGCGCCGAACATCCCGAACCCGGACATGTCGACCGTGCACGCCACCGTCACCTTGTAGTAGCCGCCACCGCCGGCGGCCGCCGGGGGCACATACGCGCTGGTGACCGTGGCAGAGCCCTGGCACTGGGTCCCGAGGTCGGCGTCGGCCGCGCTCCTGGCCTGGTTTGCGGCGTCGGCGCCGCTGCCCTGCAGCGATCCGGCCCGGGCCGCGTCCCGCGCCGCGCCCTCGACCTGGCTGCGGACGTTCACCATCACGCCGAGCGCGACGATGAACAGGATCAGCATCACGATCAGCGGGGCCATCAGCACGACCTCGACCGAGGACACCCCGGCGTCGTGGGTGCGGCGGCTCGGTGCCTGCTCGCCCCGCGTCTGCACGCCCGGCCTCTGCTCGTGCACTGTCGCCCCGTGCACCGTATCCCCGCTCACGGGTGCCTCACCGGCTGTTCCACCGGGCCGCCGGCGTGCACGTCGATCGTCGGGATCCAGCCGGGGAACACCGCCGGCACGGCGGAGTGCAGATCCACCCGGATCAGCGAGATCCGGCAGTCGGCGTTCACCGCCGGGTCCACCGTGAAGGTGGCCGTCACCGTCGGCTTCAGGATCAGCTGGCCGCCGAGGTTCTTCGCCCGGTCGGTCGCGGCCTTCACCGCGTCCTGCTGCCAGGGCGCCGACGCGTCCTGACAGGCCTGGCCCGAGGACCCGGCCTCCTCGCGCGCCGTGCGGGCGCCCTCCTGGACCGCGGCCGTCGCGGCCTGCTTGGCGAACAGGTACAGCGCGAACTGCACGGTCAGCATCAGCAGCAGGAACAGCAGCGGAGTGAGGATGACGAACTCGACCGCGGACATGCCGCGGTCGTCGCGCGGCGAGAGCCTGCCGCGCGACGTGTTCCGTCCCGTCACCCCGTCCGTCATGAGTCCGGCTCAGCCGCAGTTGCCGCCGGTGGTCCCTCCGGTGGTCCCGCCGTTGCCGCCGGCGGTCCCGGCGGAGGCGCTGCTGCCGGCGTTGTTGATCTGGTTGCAGGCGTCGTTGGCCTTGTTCGTGATGGCCTTGCTGATGATCACGCCCACGCCGGCCACGATCGCGACCACGATGCCGGTGATGATGACCCACTCGACCGCGGAGGCGCCCCGGTCGCGGGCCTTGCGCGGTCCGGCGACCGCCGTCTCGGCGGCGTCGGCGGGCACGGCCCCGGCCCCGGTCGCCATGGCAGGGCCCTGCGAGGCCGCGACCACGTGCTGCCACGGCTGGACCGGGTACAGGCCGGTGTACTCGGTGGTGATGACTTGAGCCTTCATCTTCGTCTCCTAGATAGAGCCCATGACCCGCGCCATCGCCGGGTACAGGAGGAAAACCATGAAGCCCGCGCACAGCAGCATCTGCGCCACGAGCATGGACTGCGACTTCGCGCCGGCCGCGCCCTCGATCTCGGACATCTCGCGGTGCCGCATCGTCTCGGCCCGCGCGGCCAGCGACTCGCGGACCTTCGCGCCGTCCTCGGCGACCAGGGCCAGGGCCGCGCCGAGGTCCTTGAGCTCGTCGACGTCCAGCGCGTCGCCGAGCCGGGACAGCGCGTTCCACTGCGAGACGCCGGTGACCCGGGCGTCGGTGAGCGCGTCGCGGATCCGGCGCAGCGCCCAGCCGTCGGAGACCTCGGCCGCCGACATCAGAGCCTCGGGCAGGCCGCGCCCGCCGGCCAGGTTCATCGCGACCAGGTCCAGGTAGGCGCCGAGCACGCGGCGGAAGTCGCGCCGCTTCTCGGCGGCCTGGCCCTTCACCTCCAGGTCCGGCAGCAGGAAGAACGCCACGCCGAACAGCAGCGCCAGCCACACCGGGACGGTGGGCGTCAGGTGCAGCCCGATGACGTAGACGGCGGCGAAGACGAACGGGCCGAAGATCACGCCGAGCGCGGCCAGCAGCAGCTTGGTGGCCAGGAACTGCTCGACCGAGCGGTCCAGGATCGCCAGGTCCGCGCGCAGCGAGCGGATCTGCCAGCCCTGGCGGATGTAGAAGTCGTTCATCGACACGCCGAGGTCCTCGCGCAGCTTGGCCAGTCCCTTGACCGGGGCCTGCTCGGCCTGCGGGGCCAGCGAGCTGTGCTGGCGCAGCGCGTCGATGCGGGCCACGGCGGCCATCGGGTCCGGTCTGCCCGGGATCAGGGCCCTGATGAGCAGGAACAGCCCCAGCCCGACGATCGCGCCGGCCAGCACCTCGTAGGTCATCGCGGATCACCCACCCGCTGCTCGGGGACGTGGGACTCGCGTGCGCGCTGCAGGAAGCGGGCCGGGGTCTCGACCGAGGACAGGCGGCGCAGCCAGTAGAACCCGGCCGCGAACAGCCCGATCACCACCAGCAGCACCATCTGGCCGGTCACCGTGCTGTAGGGCTGCACGAAGGACTTGTTGAAGATCGCCAGGCCCAGCACCACCGCGACCGACACCCCGACCACGATCTGCACGCTGCGCCGGGTCGAGCTGCGCTGCGCCATGACGCGCTGGCGCATGTCGACCTCCTCGCGCGAGGACTGCGCGAGCGCGCCGAGCACCTCGCGCAGACCCGGGCCGCGCAGCCGGGCGTTCAGGATCAGTGCGGCGATGACCAGGTCGGCGGAGGCGTCGTCCATGTCGTCGGCGAAGTACTCCAGCGCCTGCGGCAGCGGCATGCGGGCGCGCAGCCGGTCGACCAGGGTGTGCAGGTTCTCGCGGATCGCCGGGGAGGCGGCGCGGGCCGTGGCCGGGATGGCCTGCTCCAGGCCGACCGCGCCGGCGATGGTGTCGCGCAGGCTCTCGGTCCAGCCGGCCAGCGCCTCGACCCGGGCCAGCGCGGCGCGCTCGGCGGCGAGCCCGCCGAACAGCTGGTTCCAGAAGAAGACCAGGATCCCGGAGGCGATCGCGGCGGTCGGCCAGCGCGTCGCCGCCAGGACCACGGCGCCGACGACCATCGCGACCGCCGTGCGCGTCGACAGGAACTTGATGATGTCGCCGGCGGTGCGGTCGCTCTGCTGCTCCGGCTTCGCCGGGAAGCCGCGGATCGCCGCGATCAGCAGCGCCGCGGCGCCGCCGACCCCGGCTCCGATGCCGAGCGCCGCCAACGTGGTCGTGTTGAAGACCGCGGAGTCCACAGACGTCACCTCCATCCCGGGGCGTGGTGGGTCTGCATGGGGCCGGCGTAGCCGACCTGCGCGAGGTCCTCCATGCAGGCGATCGGGGCGTGCGCGACGGCGCGGCCGTCCGGTCCCTCGGCGAAGATCTCCGAGGAGAGCACGCGGCCGTCGATGCCGTTCACCTCGCGTACCGACGTCACCATGCGCTGCAGCGTGCCGCCGCGGTGGTAGGCGTTGCGCCGGGTGATGAAGACCACGAAGTTGATGGCGCCGGCGATCAGCATCTGGCTGGCCTCGACCGGCAGCCGCTCCCGAGACTGCAGGGCGTAGGTCGAGATGCGGTTGAAGACCTCCAGCGAGGAGTTCGCGTGGATGGTGCTCAGCGAGCCGTCGTTGCCCTGCGACATCGCGTTCAGCATGGTGACGATCTCGTCGCCCAGGACCTCGCCGACGATCACCCGCGAGGGGTTCATGCGCAGGCTCCGGCGGACCAGCTCGGCCATCGACACCGCGCCGTGGCCCTCGGAGTTCGGCAGCCGCTCCTCGAACGCGACCACGTTCGGATGCAGCTCGGGGAACTGGTCCAGGCCGAGTTCCAGCGCGCGCTCCACGGTGATCAGCCGCTCGTGGCCGGGGATCTCGTTGGCCAGCGCGCGCAGCAGCGTGGTCTTCCCGGCGTTGGTGGACCCGGCGATCATGATGTTCTTGCGCGCCGCGACGGCCGCGCGCAGGAACGCGCCGAGTTCCGGCAGCACGGTGCCGTTGGCCTCCAGGTCGCGCAGGAACACCTTGCCCAGGCGCGCGCGGCGGATCGACAGGGCCGGGCGCCGGGTGACGTCCATGACCGCCGAGAGCCGCGACCCGTCGGGCAGGCGCAGGTCCAGCTGCGGGTTCGCGGTGTCGAAGGGGCGCGAGGACAGGCCGGAGTAGGCGCCGAGCACCTGGATGAGCTCGACGAGCTCCTCGTCGTTGTCGGCGACCGGCTCGCCCTCGACCTCCCGGCCGTCGGCGAAGCCGATGAACACGCGGTCGCAGCCGTTGATGTCGATGTTCTCGATGTCGGGGTCGTCGAGCAGCGGCTGCAGCCGGCCGACGCCGTAGAGCGCGGCGTGCACGGCGGCCGCGAGCGCCTCCTCCTCCATGGCGTTGGGAGGAGTGCGCCCGAAGGTGATCTCGGCCCGCGCGTGGTCCTCGAGGGCCTGCGCCACGAGGGCGCGCGCGTACTGGCGCTCGTCCTCGCCGGTCATCGGGGGCAGGCGCGAGGCCTGGTCGGCGCGGCGCTGCTCGGCGAGGCGGTCGCCGACCTCTTGGCGCAGGCGCTTGACGAGGCCGTGGTCGACGGGGGATGCCATCAGCGCGCCTCCCGGCCTGCGTGGGCGATGCGGGGGCCGACGGTGTCAGGGTACTGCCGGACAGGCGGGTGCGCAGCCATCACTGGCCTCCCTGGGGCGGACCTGCGCGGCGCGCGCCGCGGCCGGGCGCGATCTCGTTGCGCGGCGGCAGCTTGTCGAGGTCGCCTTCGTCCCGGTAGGGCAGGGCGCCGGGACGCGGGTCGGGGCCGCCGCCGAGGGTGACGGAGGTGAAGCCTTCGTGCGCCGAGGGCGGCGGAGGCTGAGGTGCGGGCGCCGGCGGCGAGGGCGGCGAGGGTGGCGCGGGCGGCGGCTGGTCGCCCGGCCATGCCGGCTGCTGCGGCGCGTCGCGGCGGAACATCGGCGGCTTCGGCGTGCCCGGTGCCGGCTGGTTCGGGGGCGGGGGCGGGGGCGCGTACCCGTTGGCGGGCCCCTGCTGAGGAGGCCTCGGCGGACCTTGCTGCTGAGGCGGGGGCATGGGCGGCGCGGCCGGTTGCCGCATGGGCGGCGCGTACTGCTGCTGGGGACCCGGCTGCTGTCCCTGCGGTCCCGGCATCGCCTGCTGTCCCGGCACGCCCTGCGGTCCCTGCGGCATCGGCACGCCCTGCTGTCCCGGCATCGCAGCCCCCTGCGAAGGCGCCGAGTACAGCCGCGACAGGTCCAGCGCCACCTCGCGCGTCGACCGGATCAGCAGCGTCCGGTCCAGCCGTCCGCGCCCCCGGCCGTTGATCAGGTCCGCGCCGTCCGGGTCGTCGGCGATCGTCCCGATCACCTTCACCGGCAGCCCGCTGTTGCGCAGCAGTTCGTCCACCTGCGCGGTGACGCGGGTCCGCTGCTTCGGGTCGACGATCAGCACCACGCCGATCGGCACGCCCAGCCCGCCGCCGGCCGTCGCGGTGCCGCCGCCGACACGCTGCACGAGGGACAGTGCGCGGTCGCGGACGTGCGCGATCTGCTCCGCCGAGGTGCGCGCGATCAGCACCACGGCGGTGGCCGCCGACATCAGTTCCAGGGCCGGCCCCGACGCGTCGACGCGTCCGCAGTCCGCGATCACGTCGGCGTCCGGGACGGCGTCGAAGGTGCGGCCGAGCGTCGGCCACAGCCCGGCCAGGCCCGCCGACTGATCGCCGGTCGCCAGGCCCACCACCAGCTCCAGGCCGCCGTGCATGCGCTGCACGTGCTGCTCCAGCTGGTGCGGGGACAGGCCGTGGCGGGCCGTGGTGGCCAGCGACAGCATGCCGACGTTGGGGTTGAGCGGGGCGCCGCTCTCCGCCGGGGCGCGGTAGACCAGGTCGCCGCCGGCCGGGTCGCATTCGGCCAGGATCGCGCGGCGCGGCCACACGCCGGCCAGGGCCACCGCGGTCGTGGTCACGCCGGGGGAGCCCTTGTCGGAGGCCAGGACGATCAGGGACATGGAGTGTGCTGCCTCACCCGAACGACTTGGTGAGCATCAGGTCGCTGGCGTTCGCGACGGCCAGCACCTTGTCCGTGGGCACGGCGATGGTCGCCGTCATGGTGTCCGCGTCGTCCCGGTTCACCAGCGTCACGGTGCCCTGCGAGACCCAGCCCGAGGACGTGACCGTGTTGTTCGGCCCGGGCGTGTTCGTGTTCGTGTAGAGCGTGAACTTGTCGCCGAGGTACATCTGCTTGGTCGGGTAGTGGCCCTGCTTGACCTGGATGCCCATCAGCGTCGTGCCCGGAGCTTGGCCGGTCTGGTTGCCCGACTGGTCGGTGAGCATGTCGCTGGTCAGCAGCGAGCCGTGGACCAGGGTGTTGTACGTGGTCTGGTTGTTCAGCTGGCCGACCTGGCTCCAGAGCACGTACTTGATGCTGCTGTCCTCGGCGACGCTGGTCTCGACGAAATCGTCAGCGGTCAGCTTCGACCCGGCCGCGATCGTGGTCTTCCCGACCCGCACCACCGACACGCGGTGCCCGGACTGGGTCACCAACAGCATCGTGGCCAGCGAGCCGGCCAGGATGAGCAGCACCGCGAGCGCGGCCAGCGCGGGTTTGCGCTCCCGCGGCGCGGTGGGCAGTCGGGTGGCCGCGACCGCGCGTCCACCGCCGAAGGCGGCGCCCGCTGCCGGGGCGCCCGGAATCGTTCGGTCCTTGCTCACAGCTGTCTTCCCCGCCTACACGCGTCAGGCCACACCGGGCGGGAGGATGTCGATCTCCCCGAAGCGATGCGGCGTTGGACGGTTCGCCATCCCCCTGCGAGCGGCTATCGTAACCGCCTTTCAGGGCCCTCGGGGAGGGGCGTTTAGCGATTTGTCCCTGTTCACGCGCAGTCTGGTCGCAGTTTTCGTGGTCAGCTGCTCACAAGACGTGGCAACGACCGCCGTGACATCGGGATCTCCCGTGTCGCGGCGGTCGAGGAAACACCCGGGAACGACGTGCCGGTCGTTGCCGGATCGCAATGCTTTTGTCGAAATACCCTTAAGCCGCCACCACTGTCCGCTCGCGGCCCGCAGCTTCCTCCCGCAGCTGCCGCACCGCCTCCGAACTCAGGCGCAGGAATGATTCCGGCGTGACCAGCCGATAACCGACACCGCGCACGGTCGCGATCATCCCCGGCAGCGCCAGCTTCGAGCGCAGGGAGGCGATGTGCACCTCCAGGGACCGCTCCGCGCCGTCCCAGCCGGCCGGCCACAGCCGGGATATGAGCTGGTCGCGTGCCAGCACCGTCCCGGCCTGCCGCGCCAGGACCACCAGCAGCTGGTACTCCTTCGGGCGCAGCGCGACCCGCTGGCCGTTGACGGTGACCGTCCGCGAGTCCTCCGCGACCACCAGGGGTCCGGCGACGATGCGGCGGGGCGGCCCGGGGGTCAGCGGTGGTCGTGGTGGGGCCACGGCCAGGCGCAGACGCGCGGCCAACTCCTGAAGTCCGAACGGCTGGACCACGTAGTCGTCGATGCCGTTGTCGTGGCCGCGCAGCCACGCGTTCATGTCCACGCGATGGGTGACGGCGATGATCGGGGCCTGCAGCTCGGTGCGCAGCCGGCGGCAGAACGCCAGCACTTCGCGATCGACGATGCCGCACTCCAGCAGCACCACGTCCGGCAGCCGCCGCAGCGGCCCGGCCCCGGTGACGTCGGCGGCGTCCAGCACGTCGAACCCCAGCGCGGTCAGCCCGCCGCTGAGGGTCCGGCTGCGCCGCCGACCCAGTCCGGTGATGAGAACTCGCATACGCCCCACTGTCCGCCGCCGGGCTCACCATTTGCTCAACGTCGGATAGACGGGCTTGTCAACGGGGGTGCACCGGCCTTTGGATGGATGCTGACGTGTGCTCTGCGCACCCTTGCCGAAGCGTCGTGCGGGGCCCTCAGCCGGACCACTGGTAGACGGTTTCGGGGCGCCCTGGCCCGCCGTAGCGCGGCTGTCCGGACACGAGCCTGCGGGCTGTCAGGTATTCGAGATAGCGCCGCGTGGTCGGCGCGCTCACCCCGGCCCGGTCGGCGAGTTCGGCGGCGGTCAGCGGCGAGGCCGCCTTCAGGATCCCGACCAGCGCCGCCAGCGTGCTGTCCGACAGGCCCTTCGGCAGCTGCGCGGGACGCGGCGAGCGCAGCCCGTCGAGCATCCGGTCCAGCTCGTCCTGCTGCAGCGCGCCGGAGTTCGCGTCGGCGGACTCGGCGGCGCGCCGGAACTCGGCGTACGTCTCCAGCCGGCCGCGGAACGTCGCGAACTGGAACGGCTTGATCAGGTACTGCACGATCCCCAGCGACACCGCGGACCGCACCGTGGCCAGATCCCGCGCCGAGGTCACGGCGATCACGTCGGTCGCGTCGCCCCGGGCCCGCAGCGTGCGGCACAGGTCGATCCCGGTCATGTCCGGCAGGTACACGTCCAGCAGCACCAGGTCGACCTCGCGCGCGGCCAGCACGCGCAGCGCGTCGGCGCCGGTCCGCGCGACGTCCGCGACCTCGAAGCCGGGGACCCGTTCCACGTAGACCCGGTGCGCCTCGGCGAGCACCGGATCGTCCTCCACCACCAGGGTGCGGATCATCGCTCGGCCCTCCCGGGAGCCCTGGGGATGTGGACGTCGACGACCGCGCCGCCGCCGTCCGCCTCGGAGACGGCGACCGTCCCGTGGTGCCGCTTCACGATCTGCGCCACCAGCGCCAGCCCGAGCCCGCGCCCGGCCTCGGCCTTGGTGGTGAATCCGCGCACGAACACCTCCTCGCGCAGCTCCGGCGCGATCCCCGGGCCGGAGTCGGCGACCCGGACGCTCAAGCCCGAAGCGTCGTCCGACAGCTCGATCCAGACCTGCTTCGCCGCGCCGTCCCCGGCCTCTCCCGTGTGCCCAGCCGTGCCCACCGCGTCCAGGGCGTTGTCGATCAGGTTGCCGACGAGCGTCACCGCGTCGGTCACCGGCAGCGGCAGGTCGCGCACCGCCGTCACCTCCCCGACGCCGAGCTCGATCCCGCGCTCCCGGGCCTGGGCGACCTTCCCGAGCACCAGCGCGGCCAGCACCGGCTCCTCGACCGAGGTCAGCAGCCGGTCGACCAGCTCCTGCTGGGCCGCCAGCTCGCCGGTCGCGAACCGCACCGCTTCGGCGGGGCGGTCCAGCTCGATCAGCGTCACCACGGTGTGCATCCGGTTCGCCGCCTCGTGGTTGGAGGCCCGCAGGGCTTCGGCGAAGCCGCGGACCGAGGCCAGTTCGTCGGTCAGCGCCTGCAGTTCGGTGCGGTCCCGCAAGGTCACCACGGTCCCCAGATCGCGGCCGGCGCGCCGGGCGGTCGACTGGTTCACCGTCAGCACGCGGTTGTCGGTCAGGTGGATCCCGTCGGCCACGTCCGCGCCGCCGGCCAGCACCGCGCCGAGCGAGCCGTCCACGCCGAGTTCGGCGGGCGTGCGGCCGGCGCGCGCCTCCGGCAGGTCCAGCAGCCGGACCGCCTCGTCGTTGGCCAGGATCAGCCTGCCCGCGGGGTCCAGCAGCAGCAGGCCCTCGCGCATCGCGTGCATCACCGCGTCGTGGTGCTCGTAGAGCTCGGCCAGCGCGACCGGGCCGAGGCCGCGCGTCTGGCGCCGGACGCGGCGCCCGACGGCGTACGCGCCGAGGACGGCCAGGACCAGCGCCACCGCCGAAATCCCGATCACCAGCGGGAGCTGCTCCCCGAACAGGGAACTGAGCCGGTGCTGGGTGATGCCCACCGAGACCAGGCCGATGATCTCACCGCCGTGCTGCGGATCGCGGATCGGCACGACGGAGCGCACCGACGGCCCCAGCGAACCCGCGTAGTTCTCGGTGAAGGCCCTGCCCGCCACCGCGGGGGCTATGTGCCCGACGAAGGTCTTGCCGATCAGCGCCGGGTTCGGATGCGTGAAGCGGATGCCCTGGGTGGTCATCACGACCACGAAGTCGACCCCGGCCTGCTTCTCCAGCTCGGTGGTCTCGGGCTGGAGCGGGATGGTCGGGTTCGCGGTGCGCAGCGCCGCGACGGTCGACGGCGCCCCGGCGACCGCCTCGGCGGTGGCGATCACCTGGCGGCGTGCGTCGGCGTGCTCGGTGGCCTGGGCCTGCAGGACCGCCGCCGTGGACCCGACCGCGGTCAGCAGCAGCACCAGCACGCACTGCATGAGCAGCACCTGCGTGGCGATGCTGAACCGGCGATGGAGACGACGCATGTCCGGCAGTGTCCCCGACGAATCGGATTCGTCCAAGGTGAACGCCACGCTGACGTGAGCTTTTCGTGACCAGAGGTGCTGGTGCGCGTAATGCGCGTAACCGAGATCCCGATCTGTGACCTGCCGCACAGTGAACGGCGTCCGCCTGCCGTTCAAGGGAGCGTCCAATGTCCGAAACCTCACCGCCACCGGCGCGCCGCGGCCGCTGGTACAAGCAGCTCTACGTCTGGGTCCTCGTCGGCATCGCCGCCGGGATCGCCCTCGGGGCCGCCGCGCCCGGCGTGGCCGTCCAGATGCAGCCGCTCGGCGACAGCTTCGTGAACCTGATCAAGATGGTCATCACCCCGGTGGTCTTCGTGACCGTGGTGACCGGGATCGCCGGGGTCGGCAAGCTGCGCGAGGTCGGCCGGGTGGGCGTCAGGTCCCTGATCTACTTCGAGGTGCTCTCCACGGTCGCGCTGGCGATCGGGCTGCTGGTGATGGACGTGCTGCGGCCCGGGGCCGGGGTGCACGCCAAGGTGCCGAAGGCCAGCGGGGCGGCCGCGCAGTACATCAAGACCGGGCAGACCCAGAGTGCCTGGCACTACCTGACCGACATGGTGCCGAACAGCCTGGTCGGCGCGTTCACCACCGGCAGCGTGCTGCAGGTGCTGGTGATCGCGGTGCTGGTGGCGGTGGCCGTCAAGCTGGTCGGCGAGCCGGCGGCGCCGGTGGCGCGCGGCATCGAGGTCGTCGGCAAGGTGCTGTTCCAGGTGCTGCGGATCGTCATGTACGCGGCCCCCGTCGGCGCGTTCGGCGCGATGTCGTTCACCGTCGGCAAGTACGGGCTGCACACGCTCACCAGCCTCGGCAAGCTGATCGCGGTGTTCTACGGCACCTCGGCGCTGTTCGTGTTCGTGGTCCTCGGCGCGGTCGCCGCCACCCAGCGGGTGAACATCTTCAAGCTGGTGCGCTACATCGGCTCGGAACTGCTCATCGTGCTCGGCACCTCCTCCAGCGAGTCCGTGCTGCCGCGGATCATCGACAAGATGGAGCAGGCCGGGGTGCGCCGCGACGTGGTCGGTCTGACCGTGCCGGCCGGGTACTCGTTCAACCTCGACGGCACCTGCATCTACCTGACCCTCGGCTCGCTCTACGTCGCGCAGGCGCTGGACGTGCACCTGTCGCTGGCCCAGCAGCTGACGATCCTCGGCGTCCTGCTGCTGACCTCGAAGGGCGCCGCCGGCGTGACCGGCAGCGGCTTCATCGTGCTGGCCGCGACGCTGTCCACGGTCGGGACCATCCCGGTCGCCGGGATCATGCTCATCTTCGGCATCGACAAGTTCATGAGCGAGTGCAGAGCCCTGACAAACCTGTGCGGAACGGCCGTCGGCACCATCGTCATCGCGGGCTGGGAGGGTGCTTTGGACCGCGAGAAGCTCTCTTCCCAGCTCAGCGGGCATGGGGAGCCCTCCCCGGAACCGGTTACAGGCGTCGTCGCAATTCCGGCATAACGGGACGGAATTTCAGGGAAACCGCTGGTGAGGGCCTTGCCCGCGGTTGCCAACCGATGGGCCTGACTGGCAGTCTCTGAGGTGTTCACACGGGGCTGGGAAGCGAAACCGCTGTCCGGCTGGTGCGGGAGGTGCCCGGGCATCGGGCGCTCAGACTTGGGGAGGGTTTCACATGGCGAACATCAACGTTTCGTACCATGACATGCAGGACGCGGCCGGCAAGCTGTCGAGCTTCGAGCAGCAGGCCCAGGACATCCTGAAGCAGGCGCAGTCGCTGGTCCAGAACCTGGTGTCGGCCGGCTTCGTCTCCGACCAGGCGTCGAAGGCCTTCGACCACGCGTACTCGCAGTTCACCCAGGGCGCTCAGCAGCTGATGCAGGGCATGGACGGCATGGGCAAGTACCTGACGAACGCGGCCCAGACGCTGGAGCAGACGGACGCGTCGCTGGCCAAGGGCATCGGCGGCGGCGCCTGAGCCGTCACGACCGGCCCGGTCGCGGGCCGCGTGCGGTAGCCGTAAGGGGGCTCCTTCCTTCGGGAAGGGGCCCCCTTCGCGTGCCGTGACCGAGGTACCGGACCGCGCCGCGTGTCGGGCCGGCGCCGTCAGCCCTCTGTCTCAGCCCTCTGTCAGGCCTGCCGCGCCAGGCTCCGCGTGTAGCCCACGCACGCCTCGTAGCTCGGCAGCAGCCCGCTGTCCCTCGCCTCCGCCAGCGACGGCGACTTGATGTCCCGCTCCGACAGCTGCGGGTCGCGGGCCGGCCAGTCGATGCCGAGTTCGGCGTCCAGCGGGTAGATCCCGTGCTCGTGGCCCGGGTTGTACGTGGCCGAGCACATGTAGGTCAGGGTCGCGTCGTCGGTCAGGGCGCAGAAGCCGTGGCCGAGCCCTTCCGAGAGATACACCGCCTTGCGCGTCTCCTCGTCGAGCCGGACGCCCTGCCACCGGCCGAAGGTCGGCGACCCGACGCGGATGTCGACGACGACGTCCAGGACCGCGCCGCGGGTGCAGGTGATGTACTTCGCCTGGCCGGGCGGGACGTCGGCGAAGTGGACGCCGCGCACCACGCCGGCCGCCGAGACCGACAGGTTGCCCTGCTTCAGGTCCACCGGGTGGCCGATGACCTCGGCCAGGTGGTCGAAGCGGTACCACTCGGTGAACAGGCCGCGGGGGTCGCCGTGCAGCTTGGGCGTGATCTCCCAGGCGCCGTCGATCGACAGGGGCGCGATGTCCATGCGGGCGGGTTCCTCGTTTCCTCAAGACTGGTGTTCAGTGTGCTTCAGATCGCGGGGTCCAGCAGGTGTTGCAGGTATTCCCCGTAACCGCTCTTGCAGAGCGGCTCGGCCAGCGCGGCCAGCTGCGCGTCGGAGATGAAGCCGGAGCGCCAGGCCACTTCCTCGACGCAGCCGACCTTGTAGCCCTGACGCTGCTCTATCACGCGGACGTATTCGGCCGCCTGCACGAGCGAGTCGAAGGTACCGGTGTCCAGCCACGCGGTGCCGCGCTCCAGGACCTTCACCTGCAGCTCGCCGCGGTTCAGGTACTCGACGTTGACGCCGGTGATCTCCAGCTCGCCGCGTGCGCTCGGCTTGAGACCCTTGGCGATCTCCACGACCTGGTTGTCGTAGAAGTACAGACCGGGAATGGCGAAACGGGACTTGGGCTTGTCCGGCTTCTCCTCGATGGAGACCGCGCGGCCGTCCTCGTCGAACTCCACCACGCCGTACTCGCGCGGGTTGGCCACCTGATAGGCGAACACCACGCCCCCGGCCGGCGCGGTCAGGGTGCGCAGCTGGGTGCCCAGCCCGACGCCGTGGAAGATGTTGTCGCCGAGGACCAGCGCCACCGGCTCCTCGCCGATGAACTTCTCGCCGAGGATGAAGGCCTGGGCCAGGCCCTCGGGGCGCTCCTGCACGACGTAGTCCAGGTCCAGCCCCCACTGGGAGCCGTCGCCGAGCAGCCGCTGGAACTGCTCCTGGTCCTCGGGCGTGGTGATGACGAGGATCTCGTAGATGCCGGCCATCACCAGCGTGGACAGCGGATAGTAGATCATCGGCTTGTCGAAGACCGGCATGAGCTGTTTCGACACGCCCTTGGTGATCGGCCACAGCCGTGAGCCGGTTCCACCGGCCAGGATGATGCCTCGCATGCGGGCTACTCTAGCCGTCCCCCCAGTTCGGCCACCTGCGCGAAGGGCGATTCTAGCCGGGTCGCTAGTTCAGTCGGCCGCGGGGAGTGCGATGCCCGCGCGGCCGGTAGCATCGCGCAAGTGAGGATTCTAGTCACCGGCGGTGCCGGGTTCATCGGCTCTGAGTACGTACGCCAGCTCCTGTCCCGGCCCGGATCGCCCGACTCGGTGACGGTGCTGGACGCGCTGACCTATTCGGGGGTCGAGGCGAACCTCGAGCCCGTCCGCGACGATCCCGAATTCACCTTCCGGCGCGGCGACATCCGCGACACCGAGGTCGTCGACGCGGTGATGCCCGGCCACGACGCCGTGGTGCACTTCGCCGCCGAATCGCATGTGGACCGCTCGATCCTGGGCGCCGGGCCCTTCGTGACCACCAACGTCGTGGGCACGCAGGTGCTGCTCGACGCCGCGCGCAAGCACGGGGTCGGCCGCTTCGTGCACGTGTCCACCGACGAGGTCTACGGCTCCATCGACGAGGGCTCGTGGACCGAGGAGTGGCCGCTGGCGCCGAACTCGGCGTACTCCGCCTCCAAGGCGGGCTCGGACCTGCTGGTGCTGGCCTACCACCGCACGCACAAGATGGACGTGGTCGTCACCCGCTGCTCCAACAACTACGGGTACTACCAGTTCCCGGAGAAGATGATCCCGCGCTCCGTGACCAATCTCATCGACGGCGGCCTGGTCGACCTGTACGGCGACGGCGCCAACGTGCGCGACTGGCTGCACGTCTCGGACCACTGCCGCGGCATCGACCTGGCGCTGCGCCGGGGCCGGGCCGGCGAGGTCTACAACATCGGCGGCGGCACCGAGATGACCAACAAGGACCTGGTGCAGCTGATGCTGGAGGGCACCGGGAAGGACTGGACCTCGGTGCGCATGGTCGAGGACCGCAAGGGCCACGACCGCCGGTACTCGCTGTCGATCGAGAAGATCCGGCGGGAGCTCGGGTACGAGCCGCAGGTGCGGTTCGAGGACGGCATCGCGCAGACCATCGACTGGTACAAGAACAACCGCGCTTGGTGGGAGCCGCTGAAGGCGAAGGCGGCCCTGGAGAGCGCGACCGGTGCCTCCGACGCCGCCGGTGCTTCCGGAGGCGCGGCGCGATGAGCCGGCCCATCGTGATCGTGCCGGGCCGTGAGGCACCGCGGCGCTGGCTGGTCACCGGAGCCGGCGGGATGCTCGGATCGGATCTGGTGGCGCTTCTGAAGGCCGAGCCGGCGGCGCAGGTGACCGCGCTGACCCGGGCCGAGCTGGACGTCACCGACGCCGCCGCGGTGACCGCCGCGGTCGGGGGCCACGACGTGGTCGTCAACGCCGCCGCGTGGACCGACGTCGACGGCGCCGAGACCCACGAGGCCCAGGCCACCGCGATCAACGGCGGCGGGGTCAGCAGCCTGGCGTCGGCGTGCGCGGCCACGGGAGCGCGGTTCCTCACGGTCTCGACCGACTACGTCTTCGACGGCAAGGGCGAGGCGCCGTACGGCGAGTACGCCGCGACCGACCCGATCAACGCCTACGGCCGCTCGAAGCTGGTCGGCGAGCAGGCCGTGCTCGCGGTGCTGCCGGAGACCGGGTACGTGGTCCGGACGGCGTGGCTCTACGGCGCGCACGGCCCGAACTTCGTCCGGACCATGCTGCGGCTGGCCGGGGAGCGGGAGACCGTCGAGGTGGTCGACGACCAGGCCGGGCAGCCGACCTGGACCGGAGCGCTGGCCGGGCAGCTGATCGCGCTCGGGCGGGCGCCGGACGCCCCGGCCGGGATCTACCACGGCACCGCCTCGGGCCGGACGACCTGGTTCGGGCTGGCGCGCGCGGCCTTCGAGGAGGCGGGGCTGGACCCGGAGCGGGTGCGGCCGACCACCTCGGACAAGTTCGTGCGGCCCGCGGAGCGTCCGAAATACAGCGTGCTCGGGCACGAGCGCTGGGCCGAGGCCGGGATCCCGGAGATGGGGGACTGGCGCGCGATGCTCGCCGCCAGCGGCGTGGCCGCCGCGGGCCGGGTCGGCTAGCGGGGCGCGCGTTCGACCATCCGGACGACGGGGGATCCGCCATTCGGCATCAACGGTCGGATAGTCGGACATAACGACCTCATGAGCGACATGTATGAGGGCGACGAGCGCGGGCCCGGCATGGACCGCGCGCCCGGCATGGACCGCGGGCCCGGCACCGGCGGTCCCGGGCCCGGCACGGCCGACCGCGGGCGCGACATGGAAGACCTCGGGGGCCCGCTGCGGATGCTCGGCCAGGCCGCCTGGCAGGCGCTGATGATCATGGGTCTCGCCGCGATCGCCATCGGCCTGTGCGCGGTGGTCTGGCCCGGACAGACGCTGCTGGTGATCGGTGTGCTGTTCGGGATCTACCTGCTGATCAGCGGGGTCATGGAGATCATCGCGGCGTTCGGCGACCACATCAGCGCGGGGATGCGCGTGCTGAACGTGATCGTCGGCGCGCTGTCGATCCTGCTGGGCCTGTTCTGCTTCCGGAACTCGCTGCACAACTCGGTGCTGCTGCTCAGCCTGTGGATCGGCATCGGCTTCCTGATGTGGGGCATCGCCACCATCGCGAGCGCCGCCTCGGCGCCGTCCGGTGTGGCCGGGCGCGGCTGGGCCTTCTTCGCCGGCTTCCTGACGTTGCTCGGCGGGATCATCATCATCTCCTGGCCCATCGGCTCCATCTTCACCCTGGCGGTCTTCACCGGGATCTGGCTGATCGTCGTCGGGCTGGTCGAGGTGATCCACGCCTTCAGCCTGCGGAGCAAGGTGAAGCACATGGCCGGCCCCGCCGGCCGGCACGCCACGACCTAGCGGCCGTCCCGGCGCTCCTCAGCGCCGCACCGCCGGATGCTCGGCCCCCGCGGGCAGGTAGCGGGGGTCGACGCGTTCCCGCAGCCCGTCGCGGAACCCGCGCAGCAGCGCCGGGACATGGGTCCGGCGCTCCGGCTCGAACAACAGCGTGGTGGTGAGGCGCTCGCCGAGGAAGATCAGCGTCGAGGCCAGCGCGCGTGCCAATCCAGTCAGCGCCGCAAAGCGGCTCCTTGACGGGTGGTGGTGGGAGACGGGTGGGCTAGTGAAGTGGCGACGGTGCAGGATCGAGACGTTGCGGCCGATCCAGTACAGCCGGAACGCCGGGTAGTGGCTGTAGTGCACGGTCCGGCCGAACCTGGTGTGCACCTCGCAGGCGCCGATCTCGTGCGGCAGCCGCAGCCGCCAGTCGATCACGATGCGCCACCCGGCACGCCGGACGGCCAGGCAGAAGGCGACGTCGACCCAGTCCAGGAACATGTCCTCGTCGAACGGCACCTTCTCCAACACCTCGCGCCGCACCAGCATCCCGGAGGTGATGACCGCCTCCTCCTCGGAGGTGCCGTCGTTCCGGCGGGCGTCGGAGCAGTAGTAGCGCTGGTGCTTCGGGTCCCACGGACTCGGCGCGGCGATGCCGACGGCCGGATCGGCCAGGTCGGCGACCAGCCCGGGCACGATCTCCGGCGGCAGGGCGGAGTCCTGGTCGAGGAACAGGACGGCCTCGCACGTCCCCGGCAGCTCCCGCACCGCGATGTTGAGCGCCGCGCCGAGCCCGACGTTCCGTCCGTGGCCGATGACCGTCACCCGCTCCCCGGCCAGCTCCGGCGCACTCGAGTCCGGCGCGGAGCCGCCGGTCCCGGCGGGGGTGTTGTCCACGACGATGACCGAGTCGCAGCTCCGCAACGCCGCCTCGACCGCCGCGGCCAGACGCTCGTCGGGGTGGTAGGCGGTGAAGACAGCGGCCACGCGCATCGCGGGAAACCCACCTTTCAGTGACGGAATCTACAAGCGTATATTGTGCCGATTGGCATCGACTACCATCGAATCTCGTGTCCCCTGACAGTGCCGAGCGCCCGCGCATCGTGCGCTCCGTTCTGAGCCGCCTGACCACTCCCGGTCCGCTGCTCGCGATCGGGCTGGGATCGACGACGGTCGCGGCCTCGCTCTGGTTCGCGAACGCGAACCGGGCGTTGAGCAGCCATTCGACGGCGGGACTCTACGCCTTCTACTTCCTGGTCGGGACGATCGGCACCGGCGTGCTCGCGGGCCTGGAACAGGAGATGACGCGCACCGTCGCGCGGACCCACGCCTCCGGCCGGCCGGTCGGCGTCGCCGTCCGCGGCCAGCTGCGGCAGGCCGCCGGCCTGGCGGCGGTGACGGTCGTGATCCTGGCCGCCGCCTCGCCGGCCCTGGTCTCGCACTTCTTCGGCGGGGACTGGACGCTGGGCCTCGCGCTGCTGGCCGGGCTGGCCGCGACGTGGGCCTCGTTCCTGGTGCGCGGGGTGCTGGCGGGCTGCCAGGACTTCCGGTACTACAGCCTCACGCTGGTGGTGCAGGGTCTGGCCACGCTGGTGCCGAGCGTGCTGCTGACGCTCGCCGACGGCGCGTACTCCCGGCCGGTCGGGGCCGCGCACCAGGCGGGGGGCGGGACCGGGCCGATGCTCGGGTACGCCTTCATCTTCGCGCTCGCGCCGCTGGTGGCCGCGCTGAGCGGGCTGCTCTCGCCGGTGCTGCGGCGCTCGTGGCGGGCGACCGGTCCGGCTGATCTGAACGACCTGGCCGACCTCGCCGAAGAGGCCGTGGCGGCGGGCGACGGCGCCGGGAGCATGCCGACCACGCTTCTCCCCGAGGCGTCCGAGGAACCCGGCGGCAGCCCGCGCGAGAAGCTGATCCTCCTCACCCTCGCCACGCTCGTCAGCCAGCTCCTGATCAACGCGGTGCCGCTCATCATCGGCCAGCGGCTGGCCGGGGGTGACGCGCACAGCGTGGACCTCGGCAAGTCGCTGAACTCGTCGATGGGTCTGTCGCGGCTGGCTTTGCTGTGCTTGTTCCCGTTGCAGGCGCCGCTGCTTCCGCTTCTCGCGGCCGCCGCGGTGCGGGGCGACTTCCGCGAGGTGCGGCGCAAGACCGGCTTCCTGATCGGGGCCTGTCTCGCGGCGGGGGCCTTGGGAGTCGTCGCGGTGGCCGCGGCCGGGCCGTGGCTGCTGAAGGTCTACCTGCACACCCCGCCGACAGCGACCTTGTCACGCCCCTTCCTCAGTGCCCTGGCCCTGAGCACCGCCTTCCTCATGACCGCCTTCGTCCTGCAGTCCGCTCAGGTCGCCCTCAACCGGCACCGCGTGGTCTTCGCGTCGTGGCTGGCCGGCCTGGCCGCGATGGCGGTGGTCTTCGTGCTGCCGCTGTCGCCGCTCGGCGCGGCGGCGTGGGCGGGGGTCCTGGGTCCGCTCGTCGTGACCGTGATCGCGGCCGCCGATGTGATGTTCGTGACGCGCTCGCCGCAGGCGGTGAACACCGTTTCAGTGACAGACGCCGGGGGCATTGCGGGCCCTGTTGAGGCGGCGTCCACGGCGGACACCGAGGCGTCCGAGCAGGCCCCGCCGGTCGCGGAAGGAGTGCGCCGATGAGCGCTATGCCCTGGCGGGATGCCCGGCGGCACCCCGATCCCGGAATGGAACCGGATAGACTGCCCGGGTTCACCCATCGGGATCAGCCGATTACCGACGCGCCGGGGCGCGGCGTTGCGCGCCATCACTCCGGACCGCGCCATCACTCCGGGAGTGGATCCGCATGAAGCTGGCCATAATGACCGGTGTCGTGGCGCTCCTGCTGCTGGCACTGATCTTCGAGTTGCTCCGGCGCCGTCAGCTGCGTGAGAAGTACGCGGTGCTGTGGCTCGTCGTCGGGCTCGTCACGCTGCCCCTGGGCTTCATCCCCTGGTCCCTGGACAACGTCTCCAGCTGGCTCGGCGTGGCCAGCGGCGCCAGCCTGGTGCTGTTCCTCGCCGTGGTGTTCCTGCTGATCGTGTGCATCCACCTGAGCTGGGAGGCCTCCCGGCTGGAGGACGAGACCCGGTCGCTGGCCGAGGAGGTCGCGCTGATCCGGGCCGAGCTGCGCGAGGTGCGGGAACGGCAGGGCGAGCTGGAGGCCGGGGCCGAGGACGCGCGCGCGTTCCGGGCCGGCACGAACGGCACGAACGGCACGAGCGGCCGCACCGTCGGCATCGTGACCCAGCGCGACGGGAAGGCGGTCGTCGGTGAACGCTGACAAGCGCGTCCTCATCATCATCCCGGCCTGGAACGAGGCCGGCTCGATAGCGGACGTCATCGCCGAGGTCCGCGACGTGCTCCCGGCCTACGACATCCTGGTCGTCAACGACGGCTCCACCGACGACACCGAGCGCGTGGCCCTGGCCGCCGGCGCCCGCGTCGTCTCGCTGCCGTACAACCTCGGCGTCGGCGGGGCCATGCGCCTGGGCTACCGCTACGCCGACGAGAACGACTACGACATCGCGATCCAGCTCGACGCCGACGGCCAGCACGATCCCCGCTACGTCCCCAAGCTCATCGACGGCCTCGGCGAGGCCCGCCTGGTCCTCGGCGCGCGCTTCGCCGGCGAGGGCGACTACCAGGTGCGCGGTCCGCGCCGCTGGGCCATGACGCTGCTGTCCCGCGTCCTGTCCCGGATGGCGAAGACGAAGCTGGACGACACCACCTCCGGCTTCCGCGCGTGCGACCGCGAGATCATCAGGCTGTTCGCCCAGTGGTACCCGGTCGAGTACCTGGGCGACACCGTGGAGACCCTGGTCCGCGTCATCCGCCTCGGGCACCCGGTCGGCCAGGTGCCGGTCGCGATGCGCCAGCGCACCGCCGGGACGCCCAGCAACTCGCCGATCAAGGCCGCGGTGTACCTGGGGCGCGCGCTGATCACGCTGCTGCTGGCGATCAACCGCCGATGACTGCCGAACCCCTATCCGTGAGGCCTGAAACGCATCCATGACGACGATCGACATCATGCTGCCGTACTACGGCGACGTGGCCCTGATGCAGAACGCGGTGCGCAGCGTCATCGCGCAGTCCGACCCGGACTGGCGGCTGACGGTCGTCGACGACGGCCAGGAGCCCGGCGTCCCCGAATGGTTCGCGGCCCTGGGCGACCCGCGCATCCGCTACCAGCGCAATGAGCGGAACCTCGGCGTCACCGGCAACTTCAACAAGTGCCTGGAGCTGGCCGAGGCCGACTACATGGTGATGCTCGGCACCGACGACGCGCTGCTCCCCGGCTATGTCGCGGAGTTCCGCCGCGTGGTCGGGCTGTACCCCGGCGTCGGCATCATCCAGCCCGGCGTCGAGGTCATCGACGGCGCGGGCAACCCGGTGAAGACCATCACCGACCAGGCCAAGGCCCGGATCTACCTGCCCCGCTTCACCGGCACGATCCTGATGGGCGGCGAGGAACTGGCCGCGAGCCTGCTGCGCGGCTGCTGGTTCTACTTCCCGTCCCTGTGCTGGCGCACCGAGGCGATCAAGAAGGCCAGCTTCCGCTCCGATCTGGAGATCATCCAGGACCTGGCCCTGGTCATCGACCTCATCGAGGCCGGCGCCACGATGGCGCTGTCCGACGTGCCGGCCTTCCAGTACCGCCGCCACGACGGAAGCGTCAGCTCGGCCGAGGCCATGGCCGGCAAGCGCTTCGCCGAGGCGCGCCGCTACTTCGTCGGCGCCGCGGCGCAGATGGAGGCGCTGGGCTGGCCGAAGGCGGCGAAGGCCGCGCGGCGCTACACGGCGTCGCGGCTGCACGCGGTGACGCTGCTGCCGTCGGCGCTGAAGGCACGCTCCGTGCCCGGCGTGAAGAACCTGGCACGGCACGCCTTCCTGCCCGCGCCGCGGCTGGAGCAAGCGCAGGCCGGCCGCGCCGGCAGCGACCTGAAACGGTGACGGACACCACCGTCGGCAGTCTGAGGGGACACACAGTGAGAATCGCCGCCGTCGTGACGGCCTACCACCCGGACGAGCGGCTGCCGGCCGTGGTCGACTCGGTGCAGGAGTCCTGCGCCGAGATCGTGGTCGTGGACAACACTCCCGAGGGTGCGGTCTCGGTCGCGGAGAAGATCGAGGACACCGCCGCGATCACGGTCCTGCGCCCCGGCGTGAACCGCGGCCTGTCGCACGCGCTGAACCTCGGCGTCTCGCGCCTGTCGGCGGCCGTCGAGGCGGTCATCTTCCTGGACCAGGACTCGGTTCTGGACCCCGACGTGGTCCCGCGCTTGGCCGCGCACTTCGACGACCCGACGATCGGCGTCGCGACACCGGCTCCGTGGGACCCGATCCACGAGCGCTTCTACGAGACCTTCCACGGCCGCCACGACGAGGTCGCCGACCGGGCCATCTCCATCACCTCCGGCATGCTGATCCGCCGCGATCTGCTGGCCCGCGTGGGGGAGTTCCGCGAGGACTTCTTCGTCGACTACGCGGACCTGGAGTTCTCGCTGCGCGTCCGTCGCACCGGTGCCCGCATCGTGCAGGACAAGCGCCTGAAGCTGCCGCACTCCATCGGCGAGCGCCGTACCCACGCGTTCTTCGGGATGCGGGTCCCCGTCACGCACAAGGCCGCGTGGCGCGACTACTGGCAGCTTCGCAACGGCCTGATCACCTTGCGGGAGCAGGCGCGCTTCTCCCCGGCGTGGGCGGTGACGGCGGCGCTGTATCTGGGCCGCGCGGCGGTGCACGCCGTGGTGTTCGAGGACGACCGGCGCGCGCACGCGGGCGCGGTGGCGCGAGGACTGCGTGACGGCGTCACGCAGAAATACAGCCTGCGCTACCTGCCCAAGGGTGCGGAGCTGACGGTCGACCCGGCTCAGCGGAAGAACTGATCGCGCGACCGCACCAAGTCACAGGGCACCGTCATCGTCCACGGCACGAAGGCCGGCGCCACGGTCACCGCCACATCCTGCGTACCGGGCCGGCTGCACGTCACAGAGGCCTTCGTCATCTCGGACGCGAACGACGGGCCCTTCCCGCGCCACTGCATGTCCTGGGAGTAGCCGCCGAAGATGCACAGCGCCACCAGGCCCAGCGCGCCGTACGCCGGTAGCGCGTAGGGCGACAGAAGCGCGGCGGCGTCTTTGCGCGGCGTCAGCAGCCCCGCCACCGCGACCAGGAAGAGGCAGATCGCCGGGAGCTCGTAGCGCGGCGCCGCGCTACCGCCCTGCATCGCCAATCCGCAGAACAGCAGCATGCTGTGCACGAACGCCGCGATCACCAGCGGCCAGTTCGGTTCTGTCACCCGCAGCAGCGCCAGCACCAGCGCGACCGCTGCCAGGGCCCACGCCACGTAGTGCGCGTCGCCGGTGTTCACCACCGATCCGACACGCTCGTCTACGTGCTCTGTGAACAGACTCTGTCCGACGACCGTCCGCAGGTACTGCCCGACCGCCCAGATCGGGTCGTAGTGCGGCGAGATGTTGCGGCTCGTCAGGGCGTGGCGGAACAGGATCCCCACGGCCTGGAACGCCATCCCGGCGCCCATGGCCACCGCCGGCAGAGCCCCGCGCCAGTTCCGCACGGAGTACCACCGCAGCAACGCCAAGGGGAAGAACACCATCGCCACCGGATCGCTGGCGACTGTGCAGAACAACATGATCGCGGCGACGGCCTGCATCCCTCGGTGCGCCGGGTTCCAGATCACCATCCAGAACGCCGTGTAGAGGAACAGGAAGTGCAGACACGCGAAGTTGTTCGCCAACTCCAGTTGCCCTATATACGGAAGCGCGACGGGAGCTGCTACAGCGATGCGCAGCGCAGGGGAATGCAGATGCCTTCTACCGGCGCGGTAGATGAGCACCGCACAGCCGCTCGTGATGAGCGCACCCATCGTCGCGATCACCCCGGCGGCCCACGACAGCGGGAAGATCCGCACGATCTCTATAAGGACTCGCGGAACCAGATGCAGGTAGCCGTTATACGGAGTGAACAGCAGGGTGACGAACCCGTGCCTCAACGTCCCCTGATAGAAGACCCGAGCGTCCTCGGCCCAGATAGTGTCCGTCGCCCCGAAGCCTTTGGTCCGAGCCAGGGACAGGGCCATCCCCACCGCCAGGGCGACGACCCCGATGACAGGCTTCAGCCACAAGCCGCCGCGCTGCTCCGCGGTCGATGAGGAAACCGCGACAGCACGGTCGGCTACGAACACGTCTGAGACCCCCCTACGCGGAACACATAGAGCGCCGCGTCTCCGAACAACCCGTATGTCTTGTAATGCTGGACAGAGACTAGCGACCACCCGGCGGCTGCGTGCGGAGAAGGCGTCACCACGAAGCACGGGAAGTGGTTCGGCAGGTAGCGCAGCGCGCCGAAGTAGTTGCGGCTGATCGAGCGGTCCGGATGGTCGGACATGGCGGCGGGGGAGTAGTACCCGTCCCAGACCAGCCCCGCGTCGATGTGTGCGCCGTCGGCCTGTCCGGAGGCGACGATGCGGTTCGCGGTGTCCCACACGGCCTTGTCGAACGTGAACGCGTTGGCCGTCAGCGTCATCCCCGTCACGGCGACCATCCCGGCGGCCAAGGCGATCGGCACGAGGCGTTGCGGCGTCCGCAGGGCCCGCGCCGGGGGAACCGGCTCGGACAGCAGCATCGCCAGCGCCGGGATCGCCATCGGGATCAGGTACCGGTCGTAGATGTCGGCGCCGCCGCCGATCTCCATCAGGGTGCCGAGGAGGGTCGCGACCGCGAACAGCAGCAGCTCCGGCCGGATCCCCAAGCCCCAGCCGCGAGTGCGCACGCGGTCCACCACCGAACCGACCAGCAGCGCCGCCGAGGCGTACGCCACGCACGCCAGCGCCATCCACCAGCCGCCGCCGAGCAGGATCGGCCGGCCCGCCGCGCTGGCCGCCGAGTAGGCGCCGTCGTGGTTGACGTAGTTGCCGAGGAAGGCGCCCTTGTCCAGGGAGACCAGCAGCCCGGCGGCGACCGTCGCGACGGCCGCGGCCCAGGACGGCCAGGACCAGCGCCGGGGCCGCACCACCGCGAAGACCGCCGGGCTCACCGCGAGCGCGATGATCAGCAGCCCCTGCGTCAGCTCGACCGACACCAGCTCGGCGGTCACCTTGCGGACCGTGAAGTCCGGGGCGGCGCCGCCGGGGACCTTGCGGCGCCAGAGCTCGAAGACGCCGATCGCGGCCACGAGCAGCGCGCCGAGGCCGAGGATGTGCGGGATCCGGAAGGTGGCGAGGCGGTCGGCGCGGAACCGGGCCCGGAACAGCGCCACCGCCAGGACCGCGGCCGGGGCCGCCAGGACCTGCTCGCGGACCGTCGCGCCCCACAGGCCGGCCGCGCAGGCCGCGCACAGCCAGGGCAGCGACAGGCGGTCCAGGGCGCGCCGTCCGAAGGCCAGCGTCGCGGCGATGGCGGCGAACGCCGGGATGTCCGTCATGAACGACGTCGACAGCAGCGTGAAGCCCGGCCACAGGGCCACCAGCAGGGTGCCGGCCGCGGCGCGCCGCCGGCCCTCGGGGCCCAGGGCCCCGGCCAGCACGTCGTAGCAGGCGAGCAGGCCCGCCACCGCGATCGCCGCGATGAACACCGACTGCGCGGCCAGCGACGCCCCGACGGGCCAGGCCACGACCACCAGGCCGGCCAGGCCCATCATGTTCCAGTTGTACATCCGCACCTGGCCGGTGTGGACGAAGTCCATCGCGGAGCGGCCGAAGGCCCAGGTGTCGTTGTGCGGGATGGCGAGGTTGCCGCTCAGGGCCGCGTAGACCAGCGGGACGAAGACGCCGAACAGCACAGCCGCACCGAGCGGGACGTGCCAGGGCAGGGAGCGCCGCGCCGGGTCCGGACCGCCCTCGCCCGCAGAGGGGGCCGGCGCGCGCAATTCCTGCGCGACTCCTGTCGCCAAGGCTGCCGCCCCCGTTCCTCAGCTGGGTACACACACCTGTGTCATGACGTGTATCGCGTGGTATCGACGTCCGAGGCTACCTCAGCGACCCTGGGCGACGTGGCGCACCCACTACGATGAAACGATGCCGACGATCGCCGCGGTGGCCACCGCGTTCCATCCCGACGAGCGCCTCACAGCCGTCGTTGAGGCGGCGCTGAAGAGCTGCGCGCGGGTGGTCGTGGTGGACAACACCCCCGGTGACGGTCCCTTCCTGGCCGACACGCTGCGCGAGCGCGCCGGCGTCACGGTCCTGCGCGACGGCCGCAACCGCGGCCTGGCCGGGGCGCTCAACGCCGGCGTCGAGGAACTGCTCGCCGTTGAGGACGGCGGTGCCGGGCAGCCGGACTTCCTCCTCTTCCTCGACCAGGACTCCGTCCTCAGCGAGGACCTGGTGCTCGGGCTGGCGCAGCACCTGGCCGACCCGTCGGTCGGCATCGCGGCCCCGGCGGCCTGGGACGAGAACCTGGGGCGCTACTACGAGCCGGGCACGGAGAAAGGCCCCGACGTAGCCGACCGGGACACGGTCATCACCTCCGGCATGCTGGTGAGGCGCGACGTCCTCACCGAGGTCGGCCGCTTCCGCACCGAGTTCTTCGTGGACCACGTCGACAACGACTTCTGCCTGCGGGTCCGCGCTGCCGGCTACCGCGTGCTCCGCGACAAGCGCCAGAAGCTGGCGCACAGCCTCGGCCAGCGCAACCAGCACAAACTCCCGGGCGTCGCGGTATCCTCCTCCCGCCACCCCACCTGGCGCCTGTACTGGATCGCCCGCAACGGCACGGTCCTGATGCGCGAGCACCGCAAGGACGCCCCGGTCTGGACCCGCAACACGGCGGCGTACCTCGCGTGGTGGTTCGGACTGCGCACCGTGATCGAAGCTCCCCGCGGACCGCGCGCCCTGGCGATGCTGCGGGGCTTCCGGGACGGGTTCCGGGGTCGGACTTCGCGGCGGTATCTGCCGCCGGGAGCGGAGCTGTAGGGGCGTCTTCAGGACGTGGAGGCGACCGCGGCGCCGCGGTCCTCGCTGCTGCTCGGCGCGACGGTCTTGCCCGACCCGTTCACAGGGTGCTTCTTACCGTTGCCGTTGGCCGTCCCGTTCGCCGCCCCATGGGCATGGCCGTTCGCCGCCGCCGGAGCGGGCACCGTCGCCGGGGCCCTCTCGGAGGCCTGCTCCGGGACCGGAACGCCGCCGCCGGAGCCCTCGCTCACCTCGGCCGGATACGGTGCCCAGCTCTTGAGCACCACCAGCGCGGCCAGCGCGACGCCGATCAGGTACAGCAGCACGACCCCTGCGACGGTGCCCGGCGGTGTCCAGCCCGGGTGCAGCGGGAGCAGCAGCGGGCCGCGGGTGCCGACCGCGTAGCGGCGCAGGGTCGCGTAGAACATCAGGAAGCCGAGGGCCAGCGTGGAGGCCGTCACGGCCAGCGGGAGCCGGGGGACGGCGCGGCGCAGCCATGCGCGGCGTGGTTCGCGCTTGGCCAGTATCGCCGCGGCCAGGAGCGGCAGGCCGGCGGCGACCGCCAGCAGGTAGCGGCCCTGCCAGATGTAGCCGAGGCTGGCCGCCTGGCGGCCCTGGGCCAGGACCGGGATGAGGATCACCGAGCCGGCCAGTACCACCAGCGCCGCGACGTCGCGCAGCTTGCCGGCCGCCGCGGCGGCCGCGAGAAGCGCCAGGACCGGCACGAACCACAGCTCGGCCAGGTGGTACGGCGCGCGGACGTCCAGCCAGCCGAAGAAGCCGACCATCTGGCGCATGTACTCCACGCTGAGCCCGAAGGTGTGCCTGGCCGCCACCGGGAAGGTCAGGTTCGGGAAGGCGGCGGCGGTGCCGGTGCCCAGGACGTTGAATTTCGCGGTCCAGGCGATCGAGCCCAGGCCCACCACACCGACCACGGCCGTCCACAGCCACACCGCGGGCCGCACCAGCACGGCGCGCAGCGCCCCGCTCTGGCCGGCCAGCGCGGCGCAGACCACGATGACCAGGGCCCAGGCCGGGCCCAGCTGGCGCACCGACACCAGGGCGATGGTCGCCACCCCGGCCCGGGTCAGCAAGCGGGGCACCAGCTCCGGGCGGGGGTCCGTCAGCAGGCTGAGGATCGCGGCCCACAGCAGGATGGCCGAGCTGGCCTCCAGCGAGTTCGGGTTCACCGAGCCGTTGAGGAACAGCGCCATCGGGGTCGCGGCGGCCAGCACCGCGGCCATCGGGTAGCGGCGCCGGCGGCTCCAGCCGAACGCCGTCGCCACCGCGCTGGCCAGCATCGCCGAGCTCAGCGCGGCGGAGACCAGGCGCATGCCGTACATGCCCAGCGGGCCCCGGGACAGCAGGCTCGGCCAGCCGACCGCGAGGTAGTACAGGGGGTTGTTGGACCCGGCGGTGGTGCCGGCCAGCGTCGTGCCGGGCTGCGCGGTCAGGTGCTTCGCGCAGGCGGCGGTGACGTGGCTGTTGCTGAAGTAGCACTCGTGGAGGTTGGTCAGGAACGAGTACGCGGTCGGCAGGCGGTAGCCGGTCATCGGGACCTGATTGGTGACGCGGCCGTTGTGCGTGGTGACCGTGATCGGCGTGCCGTGCAGCTGCAGGCGGACCGTTGCCGCGGCCTTCACCATGTGCCAGGGCTCGTCAGGGACCGAGGTCAGCGGCGAGGCCAGGGCCCACGCGGCGGCCAGCGCGAAGAAGGCCAGGAAGGCGGTGAGCCAGACGCGGCGCGGGGTCCAGGTGCCGGGCGCCAGGCCCGCGACCAACCGATGCCGCATCCGTCGTACTCCTTCGTCCGAGTTCCGCCCCGCAACGAAACCGGCCGCTCCCCCGCTGGCCTTGGGCGTCCATCCATGCTAGCGACCTGTCCACGAAACGGACCTCGGCGCTTAGGAAATCCTTATGTACCGTTCACGGATTGTGACCGTTTCGATGTCCGATATCGGTCCGGAGCGGGTCGCACGGAGTACGAGGGTGAGCAAGGCCACTACTCCGGCGGTCGCGAGCAGCACCGCCGGGACCCCGGAGCCCGGCGGCGTCCACTTCCCGGAGAACGGGTTCACCGACGAGGTCTGGTCGAACAGGAAGACCAGGTTCGGGTGCAAACCGTGGAAGGCGTGCTGGAAGCGGATCATGGTGATCCAGAGCGCGACGCCCTGCGCCGGGATGAGGATCCAGGCGGCCCAGCGCGTCAGCGTCGCCTGCCTCGGGACCGACACCAGGCCCCGGTCGGCGAGCACGAACCCGGCCAGGATCGGCGCCCCGACCAGCACCGGCAGCGCGTAGCGGCCCTGCGAGAACCACCAGCCGGTGGCCGCGGCCTGCAGGTCCGCGGCGACCAGGAACAGGTAGCCGGCGCCCACGATCGCCGCGAGCTGCAGCAGCACCCGTCCGCCGGCCCGCCGCGCGGCCGTGGCCAGCAGCGCCCCGACGGCCGCGAACCAGGCCAGGACCAGCGGCAGCGGCACCGCGACGTCCCCGAAGGAGGTCAGCCCGACCAGCCCGTTGGTGTACATCGGGACCCGGTGCGTCAGTTCCTTGATCCAGAGCTTGCTGCCCTGGGGGATCCCGGCGGCGGAGGCCTGCCCGCTCTTCGGGATGCCGCCCTGGGTGGACAGCAGTATCCAGGACGCGCCGACCACCACCGCGATCACCACGACGCCCGACCAGAGCAGCACCGACCGCCTTCGGGCCAGCTCGAGCAGCCGGTCCTTGCCGGCGCCGAACGCGACCACCGCCAGGGCGCCCACCAGCCAGCCGATGCCCAGTTCGCGCAGGACCGCCAGCATCGCGGCGGAGCCGCCGAACAGCGCGAGCGTCCACTGCGAGTCGTCGCGGGCCAGCAGGATCGCGATCAGCGAGGACCAGAGCGCGACCGCGGCCGCGATCTCCGGCCCCGCCGGGTTCACCGCGCCGGTGAGGTTCACCGCGACCGGCGTCACGGCCAGCAGCACCGCGCCGAGCACCAGCGGTCCGCGCCCGCGCGCCAGCCGCGCCGCGACCCCCACCGCGCCGCCGAGCAGCGCGCTGGTCAGCAGGCAGGTCAGCAGCCGGGCGGCGATGACGCCGTGGTAGGTCGGGAAAAGCTTGAGCGGCCAGCCGGTGACCGCGTAGTAGATCGGGTTGTAGTTCGCCGCGCCGCTGGTGGTGACCACCATGCGGTGCTCGTCGCCGGGCGCCGGGGAGGCCACGCAGGCCGCGGTGACGTTGAGCTTCCAGCGCATGCAGTCCTGCGGGTCCTGGTCGGCGATGCCGTCGGGCACCAGGCTCTTCGGGACCGTGATCTGCGCGTCGGCCCGGGCGGCGATCTGGCCGTCCAGCACCCCGTAGGCCCGGACGACGTGACGGAACTCATCGGCGGTTCCGTCGTAGGGCATGGCCAGGGACCAGGCCGAGCCGAGCAGGAAGAAGCCGAGGAACGCCAGCAGGAACGCCTTCGCCCCCCTTGAGCGCGGTCTCAGGCGCAGCACAGGGCGGGTCGAGGCGGAAGGCATCCCGTCAGTTTAGGGCCGTTCATCGTACGGATCGACCCACCCGGAGACGACACCGCCCGGCGGACCGCGGTGAGCGGCCGGCCGGGCGGTGTCGGATACGTACAGAACGTTACTTCCTGCCCGCCAAGCGGTTGAGCCGGTACTTGGTGCCCCACACCGTGGTCCGCCACAGCGCCTCGGCGACGATGTTGCCGCTCATCTTCGAGGCTCCGAGCTCCCGCTCGACGAACGTGATCGGGACCTCGACCACCGTCAGCCCGGCGCGCACCGTGCGCCACGCCAGGTCGACCTGGAACGTGTAGCCGGCGCTGGCCACCGAGGCCAGGTCGATCTTCTGCAGCGTCTCGCGGCGGAACAGCCGGTAGCCGCCGGTCGCGTCGGCCAGCCGCATCCCGGTGACCATGCGCACCCAGGTGTTGCCGCCCTTGGAGAGCAGCTCCCGGCGCTTGGGCCAGCCGACCGTCTTGCCGCCGGGGACGTAGCGCGAGCCGAGCACCAGGTCGGCGTCGTGCTCCACGAGCGCCTTCAGCAGGGCCGGGAAGTCCTCGGGCCGGTGCGAGCCGTCGGCGTCCATCTCGCAGATGACGTCGTAGTCGTGCTCGATGCCCCAGGCGAAGCCGGCCAGGTAGGCCTTGCCCAGGCCCTCCTTGCCCGCCCGGTGCAGGACCTTGACCCGCTCGTCCGCGCCGGCCAGCCGGTCCGCCAGCTTGCCGGTGCCGTCCGGGGAGTTGTCGTCGGCGACCAGCACGTGCACGCCCGGGTTGGCGGCGTGCACGCGGTTGACGATCTTCTCCAGGTTCTCCGACTCGTTGTACGTCGGGATGATCACCAGGACACTCAGGTCCCCGGTCTCGGACTCCACGTCGGATTCGGTCTTCCTGCTCAGGCCCGGGACCATGCCGATCGCGCCGGCGCCGGCGGCCTCGGGCTGCATGCGGGCGGTGACGACGGCCATCACCACGGCCAGGACCGAGGCGAAGATCGAGAGGTTGAGGTGCTTGGAGGTGTCGATCCCGTCGAAGTAGGCCGCCGCGCCGAACTGCAGCAGGCCGACCGCGGACAGGAACAGGGTCAGCCAGGCGAAGGTCCTGCGCTCGCCGGTGGCGCGGTTCACGCGCCGGGCCAGGCGCCGGATCGCGATCCAGACCGGCACGAACCACAGGATCAGCAGCGGGATCAGGCCCAGGCCGTCGAAAATGCCCAGGATCGAGGTGACCGGGGTGAACCGCTTGTCGACCTGGGAGTCGTCGGGGTAGTTCGCGTAGTTGCCCAGCGGGTTCGCCTGGGCCTTGTGCTTGCCGCCGCACAGGCCGGTGTAGGTCGGGCGCACGTAGAAGAAGGCGTTCGCGACGTCGTTGGCGACGCGGACCATGCGGTCCGGGTGCGTCAGCATGAACTTCCAGGTGTTGCCGGTCTTCATGGCGGCCTGCAGGGCCGGGTCGTTCGCGTGGTCGCGGGCGACGAACTTGTCGCCGCCGTTCTTGGGGTCGAAGGTGCCGGTGTCCTGCACGCTCGGGAAGAACGGCGGGCACCAGGCGGGCTTGCCCACCTGCTTGCCGTAGTAGGCCGGCACGCCGAGGGACGCCATGTCCGCCTTCGCGTTCGGGCTCACGTACAGCAGTTCGTTGAACAGGAAGTCGGCCTTGGTCTGCAGCGTGAAGTGCGGGTCCTGCTTGGGGGTCATCGCCACGCCGCCGCCGACCAGGACCAGCGCCAGCGCCGCGGGTATGAGGCGGCCGCGGTACCGGCCCCGCAGCGGGCCCACGGCCACGGGGAAGGCGATCAGCAGTACGCCCAGCCCGGCCAGCGGCAGCATCTGCGCCTTGGAAGTGATCAGGAACAGCCCCGCGCCCACGGCCAGCGCCATGCCGGCCCAGCGCTGCCGGCCGCCCCGGAACAGCAGGATGATCGCCGGCAGCAGGAACAGCACGCCGATCAGGGCGGAGATCTCGCTCAGCGGCGAGGCGGCGAAGTCGATGAAGCTGGCGTCGGCGATGATCACCAGCAGCGTCCCGCAGAGCAGGTAGCGGAAGCGGCGGGTCCCGCGCAGGACGGCGAACAGCAGGCCGATCGCGGCCCCGATGAACAGGCAGCCCACGGCGCCCAGCACGCGCAGGTCCAGGGCGGTGTGCCCGAGCTTGTTCGTCAGCCCCAGCTTCGTGGTGAGGAAGTGCCCCAGGTTCATCAGGATGAGCTGGCTGGAGTTGTACGCGGGCTGCGGCAGGTCGATGTTCGTGACGCCGTACGGGGTCTTCGAACAGTTCCAGGCGGAGGCCTGCTTGATCACGTACTGGAAGTTGACCCAGGCGCGCATCTGGGCGGAGTTGCCCGTGGTGTACAGGTGCAGATGGCACAGCAGCCGGCTGCCGTCGTAGTTGTCCGCGACGCCGACCGGCACCGGGAACATCAGCCGGGCGAACAACAGTACGGCCGCACCGAACGCGACCGACACCGGTTCCACCACGCGACGGATGGGGTACGCCGATATTCGGCGGGTGCGGGCGACAGGCGGAGCGGCGACCGCCGCGGAACCGCCCTTCTCCTGGCTCGCTGTCGACAAGGGGAACCTCTTTGTGGCCTGCGCTGAAGAGCTGACTGGTGCCGTTTTCGGTGCCGCGCGAAGAGCCATGGCGTGCCGAGCGCGACAGTAGACCTTACCCGGTTGACATCCTGACCGTCCTGTTACCGCCGGTGTTCGGGTAACACCATCATGAGGGCTCTGATCCGGACCGCGACCGGGCGGTCACGCTTCGATCACCTGGGGGGCCGCGGGCGGCGCCGAAGCCGGGCCCGCGACCTCGATGCCTGTGATGTCCGGAGCCTGCCCGGCGTCGGCTTCGCCGTGCGGGCCCGGGGGCGGCGCCGCCACCCCGCGCAGCACGCCCAGCCCCATCACCCCGGCCACGACGGTGGGCCCGACCAGCGAGCCGACGACCGCCGCGGTCACCGGGGACACCGGCCAGACCACGGCCGCGGTCATCGCCGCGGCGCCGACGCCCCAGGCGATCGGGACAAGGCGCTGGCGGCCCAGGCCCAGCAGCGCCGGCTGGAGCACGCTGACCGCCATGATCCCGGCCGTGCCGACGGCCATGACCGCCAGCTCCAGGGCCGAGATGCCGTGCGCGTCGAAGGCCTTGGCCAGCACCCACGGGCCCAGCGCGGCGACGCCGACCGCGGTGACCGCGCCGAGGCCGACCATCGCCGCGACGCCGGCCAGCACGATGGAGCGCACCTGGTGGACCGCGCCCTTGGCGCCGGCGGCGGTCAGGCGGGGGAGCAGCAGTGCTGTGACCGGGCCGGTCAGCAGCACCGGGATCCGGGCCAGGGTGGCCGCCGAGACGAAGGCCGCGGCGGTCTTGCTGTGCGCCGGGCCGCTGAGCCGGGAGCTGGCGCCCAGCGCCGGCAGGTTGGCCACCAGCTGGGTCAGCAGGCCGGCGCCGACCAGGAACAACAGGCTCGCGGACACCCAGCGCAGCAGGCCCGACTCGGTGTCCGGGCTCTGGCCGGCGCTGCCGTCCGCGAGCGCGGCCCGCAGGAAGGGCTTGAGCTTCTGGAAGCCGACCGCGGCGGCGAACGCCAGGCCGAGCGCGTAGGCGTAGCTGTAGGTCAGCATCGTGCCGGCGCCGGCCACCAGCAGGCCGCCGCACAGCACCAGCCGGGACCCGCCCTCCATCAGCAGCGTCACCGAATAGCCGCCGAACTGCTGTGTGCCGCCGAGCAGTCCGCGCGCGCAGTACGACGCCGCCGCCGTGCAGGTGCCGATCAGCGTCGCGCCGATCAGCGGCCACGCGCCGTGCAGCGGACCGGCGACCAGCAGCGGCGAGCCGCCCGCGATGAGCAGCAGGCACACCCCCAGCAGCATCGCGGTCTGCCGGAAGGCCCGGCGGACCACCGGGCCCAGCGGCGAGCCGGTCGCCTGCGCGTGGCTCACCGAGCGGTTCAGCTCCTGCTCCAGGCCGATGAACACGCCCTGCCCGACGGTGTTGACGAGCACGTAGAACGTGGTCATCGCGGCTTTGTCGTTGCTGTCGGCCAGATGCCCGCCCAGGGACAGGAAGGCATAGCCGGCCACGGCGACCAGCATGATGGAGGCGCTCATGGCCACCGTCGGGTTCTGCGCCAGCCGGCGCAGTGCAGTGCGGTTCACTCGTCCAACCCCGCCTCAGTAGTACCAGCGATCCGTGCGGTACCGGTCAGTCGGCCAGGCCGGCCTTCAGCGGCGCGCCCTCGGTGAAGTACGGCGCCAGCCGGTTGTCGACCAGGCTCAGCGCCGAGCCGATCGCCATGTGCATGTCCAGGTACTTGTACGTGCCGAGCCGGCCGCCGAACAGCACGTCCGCCTCCTGCGCGGCGAGCTCCCGGTAGGCCAGCAGCTTGCGCCGGTCCTCGGGGGTGTTGATCGGGTAGTACGGCTCGTCGCCGGGGCCGGCCGAGCGCGAGTACTCCTTGACGATCACCGTCTTGTCCGCCGGGCTCTCGCGCTCGGGGTGGAAGTGCTTGAACTCGTGGATCCGGGTGTAGGGGACGTCCTCGTCGGCGTAGTTCATCACCGAGGTGCCCTGGAAGTTGCCGACCGGCAGCACCTCCCGGGTGAAGTCCAGGGTGCGCCAGCCGAGCTCGCCCTCGCGGTTGTCGAAGTAGCGGTCCAGCGGGCCGGTGTAGACGATCGGGGTGCCGGCCGGGATCTGGTCGCGGACGTCGAAGAAGTCGGTGTTCAGCCGCACCTCGATGTTCTCGTGGTCGGCCATCTTCTCCAGCCACGCGGTGTAGCCGTCGACCGGCAGGCCCTCGTAGGTGTCGTTGAAGTACCGGTTGTCGAAGGTGTAGCGGACCGGCAGCCGGGTGATGACCTCGGCGGGCAGCTCGGTCGGGTCGGTCTGCCACTGCTTCTTGGTGTAGCCGCGGATGAACGCCTCGTAAAGGGAGCGGCCGATCAGCGAGATCGCCTTCTCCTCCAGGTTCGCCGCGTTCGCGCCGTCGATCTCCTTGGCCTCCTCGGCTATCACCTCGCGGGCCTCGTCCGGGGTGAACGCCCGGCCGAAGTACTCGCTGATGGTGCCCAGGTTCACCGGCATCGGGTAGACCCGGCCGGAGTAGATCGACCAGACCGTGTGCCGGTAGCCGGTGAAGGCGGTGAACTGGTTGACGTAGTCCCAGACCCGCTTGTTCGAGGTGTGGAACAGGTGCGCGCCGTAGCGGTGCACCTCGATGCCGGTCTCCGGCTCGCGCTCGGAGTACGCGTTGCCGCCGAGGTGGTCGCGGCGGTCCAGGATGATCACGCGCTTGCCGAACTGGGTGGCCGCCCGCTCGGCGACGGTCAGGCCGAAGAACCCGGAACCGACGACGATCAGGTCGGCGTCGAAGGCGGTGGTCACGAGTTCTCCTTGGTGTTCGCTGCCGTGGACGCGTCGGTGTCCGCGGGCGTGGGCTCGGTCGCGGGCGCGGCGCTTTTCGATGAGGGGAGCGTCGGCTTGGCGTACGGCTTCTCGCCCGGGGTGGGCTTGGCCGGGCCGAAGGCGTGGCGGGTCAGGTTCTTGATGCCGGCGGTGTGCTTCTTCTTGATCGCCGCGGGCAGGAAGGTCGCGGCGTTCAGCCGCGAGGAGATGTGCCGGCGGCCGGCCTTGGCCGCCTTGTCCCAGCCGAGGGCCTGCATCTCCGAGGCCATGGTGAGGAAGTAGTCGCGCTCCTCGATGAAGCGCGTGCCCTCCAGGGCCCGCCAGGAGGAGTCCGAGGCGCTGTGCCGCCGGTACTCGAAGCACACGGTCGGCTCGAGCACCATCGCCCCGCCGGACTTCACCAGGTCCAGCAGCAGCGCCAGGTCCTGCACCACGTTCAGGCCCTGGCGGAAGCCGATCCGGGTGACCTTCTCGCGGCTGAAGCACAGCGAGGGGAAGTAGGTCCAGTTGCTGGCCAGCAGGCTCGCGGCCAGCTCCTCGCCGCGCAGCTGGGTCGGCTTGGCCACCTTCGGCATGTAGACCCGCTGCTTGGCGGTGTCCACGAGCGGCCGGACCGGGGTGTTGTTCTCGTCGATGACCTGCACGCCGGGCTGGACCACGGCGGTGTCCGGGAAGTCGCGGTAGGCCTTGAGGACCACGTCGACGTAGTTGGGCCGGTACAGGTCGTCCGCCCCCATGATCGCCACCAGGTCGAACTCGGCCATGTCCAGGCACTTGCGGAAGTTGCCGTTGGCGCCGAGGTTCTTCTCGTTGCGCTCGTAACGGACCCGCGAGTCCTTCTCGGAGAGCTCCGCGAAGTACGCCGGGATGCTCTCGTCGGGGTAGCCGTCGTCGACGACCGTCAGCCGCCAGTTCGGGTTGGTCTGCTTCAGAACGCTCTGGACCGTCTGCTTCAGCAGGTCCGGAGGGCCGTAGAAGGGGACGAATATGTCGAGGGTGTCTGTGGCCATCGGGGTCACTTTCGGTTTCGAGGGCTGCCGGGGGGTACGGCCGGGCCGGGAGCGTCGGTCATCCTACCCGCCCGGCCTGCCCGCCCGAGGTGGCGAACCCGCCTCACTTGCCGTTCACCAGGGTCACGCCCAGCCGCAGGTTGTGCGGGTTGTCGAAGTGGGCGTTCCAGGAGAGCTGGCCGGGCGAGCCGTCCTGCTTGGGCATGATCTTGTCGGCGCCGGCCGAGCCGGCCATGCCCGCGAAGAAGGTCAGGGCGAACGCGGCGGCGACCAGGCCCGCGCCGACGGACGTGGTGGTCGCGCTGGTCGCGGCCGTCCGTGACGGGACCGCGGCGCGGCCGCGGGAGCGGGTCGCCAGGGGGCGGTCGGCCGCGTCGTCGTCACCGTCGGTGTCGAGGCCGGTCGTGCGGGCGGCCGCGTCGGAGTCGGTCTCGCTCTGCGTGACAGTGTCCGTGCTTTCCGTGGCACCGCCACGGACCGCGACCAGAGCTTCATACCGTTCCTGGATCTTCTCGGCGGCGGCCTTCACGCCGAAGACCGTGAGGATGAGGAAGCAGTAGATGACCACCGACGTGGTGCGCGGCCAGTAGCGGACCAGCTTGTCGTGGTACATCTCCGAGGCGAGGTAGAACCGCATCAGCCAGGAGCCGGCCAGCACCGAGGCCGTCACCAGGATCGGCAGCTTGCGGTACCCGAGCCACAGCGCCACCCCGAGCGCGACCACCATCAGGGCCGCGAACACGTCCACGCCGCCGGCCTCGGGGATCGGCGGCCACACGCCCTTGGACAGCGGGCCGGGCATGTCGGTGATGTACAGGAAGGGGTAGCCCGGGTCCTGGTCCGTCTGGAAGAAGAAGTACGGGTCCGGGGCGGCGTTGAGGAGTCCCTGCACCAGGTGCCAGCCGACCGCCAGGAACCCGACGCCCATGGTGCCCAGCAGGACCAGGGCGTTGCGCCAGGCCTTCCAGGGGAAGACCGCCAGCGCGCTGACCGCGAAGCCGAGAGCGGCCCAGTAGAAGGGGCCGGAGAACGTGATGAAGATCAAGCCGATGCCCAGACCGACGAGCAGTCCGACGATCGCCAGCTGCTTGTAGCTCTTCGCACCGACCGTGCGCAGGTAGGCGATGAGCGCGATGGCGATCGGTATGAGGATGCCGAGCACCACCGGCTCGTAGGACTTGTACGGCTCGGACAGCGCGCCGGTGTAGAGCACCGCGATGGTGCAGGCCCACGCGCGGCCGGCGATCAGCCGCCAGGCCAGGTACACCGCCGGGCCGAGGATCGCCGCGGTGATGATCTCGGCGAACTTGAGCCCCAGGAACACGTTGTTGTGCTCGAACTTCGCCACGAGCCACACGAAGCGCGGGAACAGCGGCGGGTAGGCCGGGTTCACCGCCTTTCCGTGCTGCAGGTCCATCGCCCAGCGCTCCATGTCCCCGGCGTCCCCGACCGTGCCGTTCATCGGCAGCGAGACGCCCTTCAGCGCCAGCAGCACGCCGCCGCCCACGAAGCCGGACATCAGCCCGGGCAGGACGGCGAAGGCGTAGCGCGAGGTCCATATTCGGCGAGCCGGCGTCTTGCGCGTGGCCACCAGCAGCGCCACCCCGATCAGCGCCGGCACCAGGAACCGAACCTGCAGCGCGGCCAGGCCGCTGACCTGGCTGTTGCGGTCCAGGGGCGCGAAGTCGCCGATCGTCAGCGTGGTCGCCAGCATCCAGGCGGCCCCGCCGAACGCGACCCCCACTTCCATGAGCGGGCCGCGTCCGGCCTCCCACGCCCGGGAGAGCACGGACGGTGCGGATCGCGGTCTCCCGGCGGTGGCGGCCGGCGCGGCGACAGTGGCGGTCACGGGTTCCTCATCGGGTCGATTCGGGGGAGGGGGCGGCGGCAGCGGCCGTCTGGCGGGGGATCAGAAGCTTGCGAAGGCCGGGTTCCCGAGGGGCCGCCGTCGCGTCGCGATCGGCGCCGCACAGGACAGCAGGGCCCGTATCCGCTCGGGTCGAGACCGGTGCGGCAGCCCGCACGCCGGTCTGCCGGCTCGCTGTCGTCAAGGGAACCTCTTCATGGCCTGCGCTGATCGTCTGCCGGAAGTGTCGGGATGGCGCACGGCCGTGGGGCAGTGAAGTGTGCGCGACAGTAGACCATACCGGGTCGGACGTGTAGACGACTCACGGTCCTGGTGAGGGGGCGGGGGTTGTGGACGGGCTGTTACGTATCGCTTCGTCACTCGTTCCTTACCGGTGGTGACTTCCGGCCACCGATCGCCGGGCCGGTCCGCTCCGGCCTACAGCCATCCCCGTTTCGCGGCCTTGATCCCGGCTTCGAAGCGCGATCCGGCCTCCAGGCGCTGCATGAGATCGGCCATGATGCGGCGGACGGTGCGCAGGGAGACGCCGAGCTTCTTCGCGGCGGTCTCGTCGGTGGCGCCGTCGGCGAGCATGGTGAGCAGCGTGCGTTCGGTGTCCGACAGGCCGGTGGCGGCGTCCACCGGGTTGCCGACGTCCAACGGCGCGGCGTTGCGCCAGACCGCTTCGAAGAGCTCGAGCAGCGAGGCGACGACGCCGGGTGCGGTGACGACGGCGATCCCGCCGGTGCGGGTCGTCGGGTCCAGCGGGACCACGGCGACACGGCGGTCGGAGACGAACAGCCGCTGCGGAAGGGTGGGGCTGGTGCGGACCTGGGCGCCGTGCGTCTCCAGCTTGCGGGCGTAGGCGTTCAGCGGCGGATCGTTGCGGATCGCCTCCAGATACAGGGCGCGGACGGCCACGCCCCGGCGCAGCAGGTCCGCGTCCAGCGGCCAGGCGTCCCGGAGCATCTCGGCCGGCAGGCTGGCGACCTGGACGAGGGACTCGATGCTCGTGGTCGTGCCGTAGGCGAGCTGCTCGAACCGGGCGTGGTTGGCGTCGGCGCCGATGATGTGCTCGACCTGGGGGTCCGGCACGCGGTCGGCGTCGTTGAGGCGGGCCGTGACCGCGTGGGTGATCTGTTCGCGGTGAGCCTGGATCCGCCGCTGCTGCTCGGCGAGCTCTTCCTCCTGGCGCCGCAGCAGCTGGGCCACCGCGGCCTCGGGGGTGATCGGCAGCAGCAGTCCCGGGGTCTGCTGCGAGGCGCGGATCAGGGCCCTGTCGGCCAGGGCGTCCAGATGCTCGCGGACCTGCGATTCGCCGATTCCCAGGACCTGGACCAGGTCCCCCACGCCCGCCCCGGGTGCCGCGGCCATCGCCGTCCACACCTGTGCGAGCTGTTCCTCCAGGCCCAGCGCCAACAGCGCGGGCACGTCGACCCGTGTATCCACAGCCATTTCCCACCCCGAAGTGTCCGACTGCCGCTCCCCGCGGTCTGCGATCACCACCCCTAGATCACGAATCATCGCAGCCGGGTGCCCCTCTGTGGAAGGGCATTCCGGCGAATACTGCCGCCGGGGCGGCGCGCGTCCCGGGACTGCCGTACCGCGCCCATCTGCGCGGCGTCTGGCACCAAGCTGCCACGCACTTTGGTGCCAGCTGTTTTCTCTTCTGGTGCAGGTCAGGGGCTGCGAGAGTTCTTCTTGCCAGCCCGGGGCGACACCGGGGGCGCCGACCGGCCGGAGCATCCGGGCCGAAGACGATCACCACCGCCTGTGCCGAATGGGGATACCGCCATGCCGAAAACCGCTCGCATCGCCCGCCGCGTCCTGGCGCCGGTCCTCCTGATGGCCGCCCTGTGCGCGGTCAGCGGGCAGGTCGCCGCAGCGTCCGGAGCCCCGGCCGGCGGCTCGCGGACAGCGGTGGCGTTCGTGCACACGGACGGGGCGCCCTGCGCCTCGTGCAACGGCGGGACCTGAGATGCAGATGGTCCTGGTCCGCATCGCCCCCGGCGCGTCGGCCCAGATCAAGGTCCTGAATCCGCAGCTCGCCACCGACATCCTGTGGGCGGCGGCGATCCCCGAAGACCGCCTCGAACACGTCCGCGCCCGGCCCGGCCCGCTCGCCGGAGACATCGACATCGCGGTGTTCCACAAGGAGTCCGCGGCCGAGACCGGCACCGCTGTCGCGCTGGGCCTGTGCCGCCGCGCGATCACCTCCGCCCCGGTCCTGGCCGGCTGGCACGCCTCACCCCTGACCCCCGCACCGCACGCGATGACTTGGGAGATCTCATGAACAGCTGCATCCATCGGCACCGGTCGCTCGTGCGAGCGGTGGGCCTGGCCGTGGGGGCCGGACTCGTGCTCGCCGGCTGCGGACAGCATTCAGCCGGCGTCCACGCGGCCGGCGGCGACCCTGCTCCGGTGGCAGCCGCGGCCGCCCCGAGCACGGTTCCGCCGACAGTCCCTTCCGCCTCGGACGCCGATCACACTCCTCAGCCGAGCCAGACGCCGTCCGCGACGAGCACCGGTCCGAGCGGCCTGGACGCGCCGGTGGCCAAGCCGGCCGCCAAAGCCCCTCCGCCCGCCGTCCCGTCCTCCCCGAGCCGTCCGCCGGTGCCGCCGAACGGAACGCCGTCGATCCCGCCGCTGCCGGTCGGCGCGACCACCATCGTGCCGACTGCCTGGCTGGCCGCCGCGCAGCTTCCCGGCAGCGGCAGCCTGCACTGGCAGAACCAGGGCGCGCCGCGCGCCACCGACGACACCCAGCGCCTTCAGCAGGATCTGTGGACGCCGTGGTGTGGCGGGCTGACCGGGTTCACCAGCCGCCAGCAGCTGGCTTTCACCGGCGGGACGGCCGCCACGACCGGGAGCCAGTACCTGTTCACGTTCCCCAGCGCGGATGCCGCCTCGGCGGCATACCGGAAGGTCTCCGGCTCTCGCGCCTCCTGCGTCGCCTCGTGGGGGGAGTTCCAGACCCAGCGCGGGATCGCCGCCGACGCCGTCGCCGCTCAGACCGCCGCGGCCCCGGCCGCCTCGGCCTGGACGTGGCGCTGGACCGGCGTGGCCAGCCCGATGACCACCGCCGGTCCGCAGATCGACCACGAATACCTGCTCCAGCGCGGCTCGATGCTGATGGTCCTCGACCTCGCCGAGCCGCTGGCCGCCTACAGCACCCCTTCCGTGATCACCGCGCAGGACGACTCCGCCCTCCTGCAGTCCATGGCGGCCCATCTGTGCGCCGGCTACGCGCAGACCTGCCAGTGACCCTCACACCTCAGCTGCGGCACCCCGTGGGCCGGCGACAGCGCCACTGCGCCCCGTACTGAATCCCGCCCCATGCACCGAAGTCCGCTCCGCACCACCCCTATATCAAGCTATTGACATTGGGAGGCAGACCATGATCTCGTTCACCAAGCAGGCTTTCGCCGCCGCGGCGAGCACCTTGCTCATCGCTACAGGCATCAACGGCATCGGCGCCCCGTCGGCCTCCGCCGACACGACGCTCGGCAACAACGCCGCGAGCATCGCGAACGCGAACCTCGGCAACGGCGCCTGCAGTACCAACTCCGCCGGCGGCACCGGCTACTACGGCAGCTGCAGCGGCGAGGAATGGTGCGCCGATTTCGCGAAGTGGGTGTGGAACCAGGCCGGCTACACCGATATCAGCGACATCAGCAGCGGGGCGTGGACGTTCGCCCACCACGGTGCGACCCACGGCACGTTCCACTGGGTCACCGACACCGGCTACACCCCGCAGCCCGGCGACGCCATCGTCTGGCGTGGCAACGGCTACCCGCTGACCAGCTTCACCGATCCCAGCCAGCTCGGCTTCGACGACGTCCAGCACGTGTCGCTGGTCGTCTCGGTCAGCAGCCGGACCCTGATCAACGACACCGGCGGCAACCAGAGGAACATCGTGAACCACAGCGGCCCGTTCAACCCGACGGTCCAGCAGACGTGGGGGCAGCAGGTCATCGGCTACATCAGCCCCGGCGCCGGAACGAGCACCCCGGCGCCGCCGCCCTCCGGCTTCCACGTCGACATCGACGCCAACAACGCACCGGCCGCGAACGCCCAGTCCGTCACCGGGGCGGTCCACCTCACCGCGCTGGCCAGCAGCCAGAACTACATCAACTACCTGAACTACAACATCACCGGCCCGGGCGGCTACAGCAAGACCATCGCCGGCGGGGGCGGTGCCAACAACTATGCCGAGACCTGGAACACGGCGGGGTTGCCGAACGGCGCCTACAGAATCTCCGTCACCGCCAACGAGACCGACGGCGCGAACCACGGCTACGGTCCGGTCCCGTTCAACGTGCACCAGACGAGCTCCCGCTCGACGGTGATCGCGCCGAACGGCCACATGTACATCTTCGCCCGGGGCACCGACAACACACTGCGGATGTCGAGTGCCGATGTAGCGGGCCCGGGCTGGATCGACAAGGACGCGCCGACGCCCGGCAACGTCACCATCCAGGGTGAGCCGGCGGTGACGGTCGCGCCGAACGGCCACATGTACATCTTCGCCCGGGGCACCGACAACGCGCTGCACATGTGGAGCTCGGACCTGGGAACCCAGGGGTGGATCGACAACGGCGTCAGCCTCGGCGGCACCATAGCCACCGATCCGGCCGTCACCATCGCGCCGAACGGGCACATGTACATCTTCGCCGGCGGCACGGACAACACGCTGCGGATGTGGAGCTCGGACCTCGGGGCGGTCGGGTGGATCGACACGAACGCCGACACCTACGGCTCGATCGCGAGCAACCCGACGGTGACCATCGGCTCGAACGGCGTCATGTACATCTTCGCCGGCGGGACCGACCGGACGCTGCGGATGTGGAGCGCCGACTTCACCACCGGCTGGCACGACCAGGGCACCAGCCTCGGGGGCAGCATCGGTGGTCCGGCCGAGGCGGTCGCGAACAACAACCACCTCTACATCCTCGCCGCGGGCACCGACAACACGATGCGGATGTGGAGCTCGGACCTGCTGGGCGCCGGCTGGGTCGACCAGAACTCGATCGTGGGCGGCGGCTCGCCGACCGGCGACCCCACGGTGACCATCGCGCCGAACGGCCACATGTACATCTTCGCCCGCAGCACCGCGAACACGCTGCAGATGTGGAGCTCGGACATGGCGGCGGTCGGCTGGCTCGACAAGGGGGCCGACCTCGGCGGCAGCATCGAGGGCATCCCGGCGGCGAACATCGGCCCGAACGGCCACCTCTACATCTTCGCCGGCGGTACGGACAACACCCTGCGGATGTGGAGCTCGGACCTCGGGGCGATCGGCTGGCTCGACACGAACGCGAACGTCAACGGAGGCATGATCCTCTGAGCGGCGTCACCGGATGACGAAGGTGTCCCACGGCCTTCCAAGGCCGTGGGACACCTTCGCGTATGGCAGTCGCTTCAGCGGGTCGATTCGGGCGAGGACACCGGGGCCGCCGCCGTCCGCTGCTGGATCAGCAGCCTGCGACGGCCGGTACCGGCACCCGTGCCGCCGCCGGTACCGGTCGCGGCCTCCGCGTCGATCTGGCGCATGTTCTCCAGCGACTGCTTGATGCCCTTGCTGAGCCAGCGCTGGCCGGGGCGCTCGATGAAGCGGTGCACGAGCCAGCAGAGCGCCAGCAGGGCGCCGAACATCAGCGGGAGCATCACCTTGGCGGACATCCTGGGGTACAGGTAGGCGATGGCGGTGAAGCCGATCTCCTGGTGGAGCAGGTACAGCGGGTACGTCATGGCGCCCAGCACCGTCAGGCCGCGCCAGCGGATCCAGTCCAGCTTGCGCAGGGCCACCAGGGCCATGACGACGTAGCACAGCGCGACGATCAGGACCATCGGCCACATCGGCGCGTCCCAGCCGAAGGCGATCGGGGGCTGGGGGGTGAGCTTGTCCTGGCCGATCAGGAAGGTGAGGACCACCAGGGTCCACAGCATCAGGTTCGGGCCGAACTTCCACATCAGGAAGAAGGCGATGCCGCCGATGAAGAACGGCGCGTACTCCGGCTGCGTGATGTTCTGCAGCGTGCCGTTGCCGGTGGCGCTGGCGAACATCGCCGCGAACACCCACAGCCAGCAGAAGTACAGGGTCCGGCGGTAGGTCACGCCGAACGCGACCACGATGGCGAAGATGAGGTAGAAGCGCAGTTCCTGGGCCAGCGTCCAGTAGACCGGGTCCACGTCGCCGACACCGAAGAAGCTCTGCGTCATCGTCAGGTTGATCAGGGTGGAGCGGACCAGGGAGAAGTCCCGCACCATCGGAAGCTTGGGGAAGGCCAGCAGCACGCCGACCGTCAGCAGGACCGCGAACCAGTACGCCGGGAACAGGCGCGCGATGCGTGAGGCGCCGAACTGGCCGAGGGTGCGGCCCCAGCTGCTCATGCAGATCACGAAGCCGCTGATCAGGAAGAAGAGCTCGACGCCGAGACCGCCGTAGGTCAGGATGTCGGTCACGCTGTGCGGGAAGATGTCCCGCGCGTAGGGCCGGCCGTAGGGCTGGGCGCGGGGGCCGAACAGCGGTCCGACGCCGTTGCCCAGCGCTATCCAGTGCATGCCCACCACCGAGGCCGCCGCTATGAACCGCAGCAGGTCGATGACGAGCAGGCGGGGAGGCTTCTTCGGAGCCGGAGCCGGAGCCGGAGCCGGAGCCGGAGCGGCGGCCGCGGCCTCGGCGGCGCCGCCGTCGATCGCGCCCGCCTCGGGCTCCCTCACGGTCTCGGTCATCGGCGCCACCCGGCCCACGCCGACTCCACCATCTCCCGCACCCCCAGCTTCGCCGTCCAGCCCAGCTCCTCGCGGATCCGGTCGGCGGCGGCCACGGAGCGGGCCGGGTCGCCGGGGCGGCGGGCCTCCACGGCGCCGGTGAGGCCGGGGTCGCCGACCACGGCGCCGACGGTCTCGATGATCTCGCGCACCGACACGCCGACGCCGCGGCCGGCGTTGACGGTCAGCGCGGTCTCCGGGTCCGTGCCGAGCCGGCGCACCGCCGCCGTGTGGGCTTCGGCGAGGTCTGCGACGTGGATGTAGTCGCGGATGCCGGTGCCGTCCGGGGTCGGGTAGTCGCCGCCGAAGATGCGCGGCGGCAGGCCGGCGTCGAGGCGCTCGAAGATCAGCGGGATGAGATTCGCCGCGCCGCGGTCCGCCAGCTCCGGGCTCGCCGCGCCGGCGACGTTGAAGTAGCGGATGTTGACGTAGCTCAGCGGCTGCGCGACCGCCGCGGCGGCGATCATCTGCTCGCCGATCAGCTTGGTCAGCCCGTACGGGCTCAGCGGCGCGCAGGGCGTGTCCTCGGTGACGAACTCGACGTCCGGCATGCCGTACGCGGCCGCGCTGGAGGAGAACACCAAGGAGCGCACGCCGTGCTCGCCCATGGCCGCCAGCAGGACCCGCAGGCCCTCGACGTTCTCGTGGAAGTAGTAGAGCGGTTTGGCGACGGACTCGCCGACCTGCTTCTTGCCGGCCAGGTGCACCACGCCGGTGACGCCGTGGTCCCCCAGCGCGCGGTCCAGCGCGGCCCGGTCCAGGACCGTGCCGAGGACTATCGGCACCTCGTCCGGGACCCGCTCCTTGAAGCCGGTGGACAGGTCGTCCAGGACGACCACCTCATGGCCGTCGGCGAGCAGGGCCCGGACGACGTGCGCGCCGATGTAACCGGCACCGCCGGTCACCAGCCAGGTCATCGCGAAGATCCTCCAGACAGCGTGGACTGCGGCTCGGCCGCCTCCTCGGCTGCGTCGTCGGCGGTCGCCTGGGCCGGAACCTGCTGCGGCCGGGCGGTGACCACCTCGGGCGGCAGCTGGGCGTCGCGCAGCGCGACGGACCGGGCCAGGTCGGTGAACCGGCGCTCCAGGTTGCGGAAGCGCAGGAAGGTGTTCACCGCGAAGAACGCGAACGCCGCGACCAGCATGTACAGCAGCAGGTCGGCGCCACGGCCGACCCCGACCTTGTTCGCCAGCCAGGTGGTGTCCTTGGGCCGCAGCACCGCGTCCAGGCTGATGATGAGGAAGATGATGAACCCTATGCGCTTGAACGCCTGGGTCTTCACCGAATGCGAGCCGCGGATGAAGAACACGAACAGCAAGATCGCGGCCGCGATGAGAATGGTCTTGATCACCATGGTGTTCAGGCCCCTCGCTGCCGTACAGACAGGTCGAACAGTATGTTGACGCCGTTGATCAGCGACTGGCCCTTGGACCGGGAGTAGTCGGTGTACAGGATCGTCACCGGGACCTCACGGACCTTCAGTCCGGAGGCGGCCAGGAAGCCGACGATCTCCGAAGCGTGGGCCATGCCGTTCATGGTGATGCGCAGCCGGGAGGCGGCCTCGCGGTTGAGGACCCGCAGTCCGTTGTGCGCGTCGGAGAGCTTGAGCTTGCGGGCGGTCGGCGACAGGGCCACCACGGTGCGCAGCACGATCCGCTTGATCAGCGGGATCTGCTCGTTCTGCTCCAGGAACCGGGAGCCCAGGACCACGTCGGCGCCCTCGGTGCGGGCCACGGCGAGCATCGTCTGGGCGTCCTCGACCCGGTGCTGGCCGTCGGCGTCGAAGGTGACCAGGTAGCGCATCCCGGGCTGGGCCAGCGCGTAGGCGATACCGGTCTGCAACGCGGCGCCCTGGCCGAGGTTGACCGGGTGCTTCACCAGGTGAGCGCCGGTCGTGGCGATCTTCGCCGCGGAGTCGTCGCGGCTGCCGTCGTCCACGCACACGATGTTCGGGAACGTCTCGCGTGTGCGCTCGACGACGTCGGCGATGACGGCGCCTTCGTTGTAGACCGGGATCACGATCCACACATCGTCGTAGTCGGTCATCGTCGCGCACCTCCTCAGGTGTATTGGGGGATGCCGCCTGAGCCCGAACAAGGCGACGACGGCTCATGGTACTTAAGTTTCCGCGTGCCTCGACGCCGGTCCGTCGATTGACGGACCGGCGCTAATGCTCCTTGCGGACCCGAAAGGTCCGGAACATCTCAGATCGTCCCGTTCTCCACCGCGTTGACGATCCACGGGATCACCTCGTCGAGCATCTCCTCCAGCGAGGTGTCCGCGCGGAAGCCCAGCACCCGCTCGGCCTTCTCGGTGGAGGGCACTCGGCGCTGCACGTCGTACTCGAACGGGTCGTCGGAGACCAGGGCCAGCGGGACGTCCGGGCCCTTGATCTTGCGCCAGATCGCCTCGGCCAGCTCCTTGACCGAGTGCCCGGCCGGGGTGGACAGGTTGAAGTCGTCGTTCAGCGCCGCCGGGTGCTCCATCGCGGTCACGATGCCGCGCGCCAGGTCCCCGCCGTACGTGTAGTGGCGGACCTGCTCGCCGGTGCCCAGGATGTGCAGCGGGTCCTGGCCCTTGACGATCTTCTGCACCAGGTCCGGCACCACGTGGCTCATCGCCAGCTTCACGTTGCCGGACAGGATCTCCTCGTCGCCGAGGGCGCGCGACTCGCCGATGCCGACGCAGTTGAACGGCCGCACGATCGTGTAGGGCAGCTTGTACTGGTCCCACGCGGCGCGCGCGAAGTACTCCACGGCCAGCTTCTGGAAGCCGTACGAGGACAGCGGCGGCGGCACCTCGCGCTCGGAGCCCTCGACCGACGGCCACACCTCGGTGGACTCGAAGACCATCGAGGAGGACATGTACGTGACCTTCTTCAGCCGGCCGTTGCCGCTGTTGTGCGCCTTGATCGCGGCGTCGCACGACGAGGCGATGATGCGCTCGTTGGTCGCCAGCAGGTCGTAGGCGTAGGTGTGGAAGTAGGAGATGCCGCCGATGAGCGCCGCGCCGGCGATGAAGTGGTCGCAGTCGGACAGCAGCTCGGTCATCAGCGCGGTGTCGCGGACGTCGCCCTCGTGGAACTCGTAGTCCGGGTGCGCGTCGTACGACTTCACGATCTTGCCGTACTTCGAGTAGTTGTCGATGCCGACCACCGTGTGGCCGCGCGAGAGCAGCTCCTCCACGACGTAGCCGCCGATGAAGCCGGCCGATCCGGAGACGAGGACTTTCTCAGACATGATCTATCGCTTCCTGGGATTTCGCATCAGTGCTCGGTCTTGTCGCGGAGCTGCTCGACGGTCAGCGGCGGCCCGAAGGCGAACCGGTACCAGCGCAGGTACTTCGGCAGCCACCGGCGCAGCTGGAAGTTGGAGCCGCCCTGGGTGCGGTCCAGCCAGATGGTCGGGATCTCGGCGACCGGGCGCCGCAGCCGGCGGGCCTTGGCGGCCAGCTCGATGCCGATCTCGAAGCCGTCGCGGGAGTCGATGCCGACCTCGCGGACGAACTCGGTGGAGTAGGCCTTGAAGGAGTTGGTGGCATCGCGCGTGCCCACCCGGGCGAACCAGGCCAGCGAGCGCCCGGCGGCCTGCGACATCAGGCCCTTGAGCAGCGGGCCGCCGACCTGCTGGCCGCCGGCCATGTAGCGGGAGGCGGCGGCCACCGCCACGCCCCGCTCGACCAGCCGGGCCAGGTCGTCGATCTGGCGCGGGTCGTCGCAGCCGTCGGCCATGGTCACCACGACCGCGGGGCTGAGCGCGGCGTCGATGCCGAACCGGATGGCGTTGGCCGGGCCCCGGCCGTAGGTGTTGACCAGCGGCTTCAGGCGCGGCTCGGCGACCGCGTACTTCTCTATCACCGGCATCGTGGTGTCCTCGGGGCTGTCCACCACGACCAGCACCTCGCAGGGCAGCTGGACGGACTCGAAGAGCCGGTCCAGCACCGGGAGCACGCCGTCGCCCTCGTTGTAGGCCGGGATGATGACCGAGACCTTCGGCCGGGTCGGGTCCAGGGCCGGCGTCATACCCGGACCCCGTCGCCGAAGACGTTCCAGATGTCGGCCACCGGGACGGTCGCCTTCAGGCCCCGGTACTCCGGGTGCGGCGCGCCGACGATGAGCAGGTCCGCCTTCTCCAGGACCTCGTCCAGGCCGACCAGCGAGGGGTCGCTGGTGACCAGCGGGTCGGTGCACAGCACCTCGGCGGCCTTGAACTTCAGGATCCGCTTGAGCTTGTAGGACAGCGAGGAGCGGGTGTCGTCCGAGCCGCCCTTGAAGGCCATGCCCAGGATGCCGACCGTCATGTTCCGCAGGTCGTACTGGGAGTCCAGCCGGTCCACCACGTACAGCGGCAGGCCCTCGTTCGTGGTCATCGCCGCGTAGCCGAGGGTGAAGTTGTTGTTGTGGAACGCCGCCAGCTGCATGGCGTCCTTGAACAGGCACGGCCCGGCGGCGAACCCGGCGCCGGGCATGTCGGCCGCGCGCGGGTAGTCCTGCGTCAGGCCCGCCCGGATGCGCTCGAAGTCCAGGCCCCGGTCGTTGGCCATCATGTAGAACTGGTTCACCGCGGCGAACTTGATGTAGCGCCAGGTGTTGGTGAACAGCTTGGCCAGCTCGGCCTCTTCCGGGCTCAGGTGCACGATCTTCTCGGTGAGCCGGCGGAACAGCGCCTCCGCACGCTGCTGCGCCTGCTCGGTCCGGCCGGAGACGATCTGCGGCAGTTCGAACAGCTCGGTCATGGCCTTGCCCTCGGCGATCCGCTCGGGGCAGAAGGCCACGTCCACGTCCACCCCCAGACGCGCGATCATCCGCTCGACCAGCTCGGTGACCCCCGGGTACACCGTCGATCGCAGTATCAGCAGCTGGCCGTCGCGGAAGTGCGGCGCGCAGGTCTCCAGCGCGCGCGGGATCGCGGTCTGGTCCGGGTTCAGGTGCTCGTCCACCGGGGTGCCGATGACCACGATCACGTGCTCGCAGGCGGCCACCACCGCCGGATCGGTGGACGCCGACAGCCGCCCGGCGGCCACCACGCGCTCGATCACCGGCGCGGCCCCGGGCTCGTCGAACGGCAGCCGCGCGGAGTTCACCGCGTCGACCGCCTCCCCGCTGACGTCGTACACGACCACCGAGGCGCCGCGGTCGGCGAGCGCGATCGCCAGCGGCAGGCCGACGTGCCCGCCCCCGCCGATGACCACGACATCGTGAGCGAAGCCGTTTTGTGCGGTTTCGGGCATGGGTTCCCCTGTTGCGGTGGCGTTCGGTGAGAAGTCAGTCGGCCCACAATATGACATCGGCACGGGCGGACGGGCCGGTTGGGACCATGCCGTGACCCATCGCGTGAGCCTTTGCGCGGCCGGTCGCCAGGGCGTTCGAGCAGATCGCGGGACCGGTGGGGCTCAAGACGGGTGTATCCGGGCTCTGTGGTTGCCGGTTGTGAACGTCTGAGGGCCCGCCGGCCGCCGCGTGGGAGCCACTCCTGATGGCGATGGCGCGTGGCAGCCACTCCTTTATGTATTGCCACGGACATATGAGCGAGCTCACTCAAACCGCGCCCAGCGGCGTCATGGCTGATCACCCACCGTCTCCGGACGGTCGCGGTGCTTGAGGGCCGGTGACAATCCGGCCCCCGCCGGGGTACCGTCACACCTACGGCCCGGGCGAATCCGCCCCGGGCACCTTTCCAACTCGGATCGTCCGGCACGTTCCTGCCGGTTGAAAGGGAGTGCACCATGGCTGGTGTCGTCTATCAGGACGCGTCCTGCGTCTACCCGGGCGCCGAGCGCCCCGCCGTCGACAAGCTGAACCTGGAGATCGCCGACGGCGAGTTCCTGGTCCTCGTCGGCCCTTCCGGTTGCGGTAAGTCCACGTCGCTGCGCATGCTCGCCGGCCTGGAGGAAGTGTCCTCCGGCGGCATCTTCATCGGCGACCGGGACGTCACGCACCTTCCGCCGAAGGACCGCGACATCGCGATGGTGTTCCAGAACTACGCGCTGTACCCGCACATGACCGTCGCGGAGAACATGGGCTTCGCGCTGAAGATCGCCAAGGTCGACAAGGCCACGATCGCCAAGCGCGTCGAGGAGGCCGCCAAGCTGCTGGAGCTCACCGAGTACCTGGGCCGCAAGCCCAAGGCCCTGTCCGGTGGCCAGCGCCAGCGTGTCGCGATGGGCCGCGCGATCGTGCGCGAGCCGAAGGTCTTCCTCATGGACGAGCCGCTGTCCAACCTGGACGCCAAGCTGCGTGTCCAGACCCGTACCCAGATCGCCTCGCTGCAGCGCCGCCTGGGCATCACCACCGTCTACGTCACCCACGACCAGGTCGAGGCCATGACCATGGGCGACCGCGTGGCGGTGCTGAAGGACGGCCTGCTCCAGCAGTGCGACACCCCGCGCGCGATGTACGAGAAGCCGGCGAACGTGTTCGTCGCGGGCTTCATCGGCTCCCCGGCGATGAACCTCGTCGAGGTGCCGATCGTCGAGGACGGCGTGAAGTTCGACGGCCTGACCATCCCGGTCTCCCGCGACGCGCTCGGCGTGGCCTCCGGCGGCGGCGCCAAGACGCTGACCGTGGGCGTGCGGCCGGAGTCCTTCGACTTCGTCGGTGACGCCGACGGCGCCATCGCGGTCACCGTGCACCTGGTCGAGGAGCTCGGCGCGGACGCGTTCGCCTACTGCGCGGCGCGCGTCGGCGAGAACGACGTGGACCTGATCGTGCGCGTCGACGCCCGCGCGGTGCCGATGAAGGGCGACACGCTGTACGTGAAGCCGCGCGCGAGCGAGACCCACCTGTTCTCGGCGAGCTCCGGCGAGCGCATCGAAGCGTAAGCAGAACGAAATACCGGGCCTGGTCCCGGGACCCCCCTTGCGCGGATACCATGCCTTGGAACCAAGGCGAGGTATCCGCGCATCTGCTTGATAGGGCCGTCCGCCGCCGGACAGGCCTGGTGGAGCGTGGTGAAATCGGATGGGACAGGGATGAGCGCGGACACCGCCATAGCTGAACGTGAAGAGACGGTGTCGTCCTGGGGACGCCTGCGTCCGGTCGCCATCCAGGGGTACGTCACCCGTTTGATGCATCGTGATCTCTTCGGGGTCCGAGTCGGCGTGCTCGTGCTCATCTTCCCGATGTTCATCGCCACGATGGCGCTGCAGGTGACCAGCCGCCAGATGTGGAACCACCCGCCGGACAGCCGGTACTACCTGCCGATGATCTCCCGGGACATGGGCCACTCGCTGCCGGACTCGATCGGCGTCAACCAGAGCATCTCGCCGTCCTGGCATCTGGCCCCCTGGTACTTCGCGGACAGCGACCCGACCTGGCAGATGGTCCGGACGCGCATCCTCTATCCGGTCCTGTCGATCCCCTTCGTCTGGCTCTGGGGCCTGTCGGGCGGCTCGCTGGCCATCCCGATCCTCGGCGACGTGCTGTTCATCTGGGCCATCGCCCGGGTCCTGCAGCGGCTGTACGGCCCGGCGGTCGCGGTGATCGTGGCCGGGACGTTCGCCCTGGTGAAACCGGACTTCGACTTCTCCTGGGCGGGCACGGACACGCTGGCGCTGGGGCTGACGGCGATCCTGGTGGCGAACCTGCCGATCGAACGCAGGATCGGCAAGGCCAACCTGGCCTGGATCGGCCTGATCACCGTGTTCATCGCCCTGACCCGGCAGGTCGGCGTGCTGGCGCCGGCGATGGCCGGTGCGGGCTGGCTGTGGGCGCTGGTGCGGGAGCGCACCTGGCGCAACCGCTGGCTGGGCTCCCTGGTGGTCACCTCGGCGGTCACCCTGTTCATCCAGGCGCTGACGATGATGCTGGTCAAGACCGACACGGCCGGCATCATCAGCCGCGGGCAGACCACGTACTGGGGCATCATCCGGCAGTTCGTGCACTACCTGAAGGTCGTCACGGTCGAGGCCTGCACGTACATGTGGCACACCGACCGCATCCTCTACGCGCTGCTGATCGCGGCCGGCGTGGCGGTCGTCGTGCGGCTCAAGTCCGACGCCGCGGCGGTGTTCTTCGGCGCTGCGTGCGCGACGTACGTGATCACGGCGGCCCTGGGCTTCTCGGCCTACATGCGCTACGAGATGATCATGTTCCCGGCGGCGGCCATCGCGGCCGGCGAGCTGGTGTCGTTCCTGATCGGGTCGTACGTGGTCAAGGAACCGACGAAGCGGGAACCCGCGACTGGCGCTGAGAGCGCCGAGGGCGCGGACGGCGCCGACGGCTCGGGCGAAGCCCCCGCCACCGCGCCGGCCAAGCGGCGCTTCACCCTCGGCGTGGTCCCGGCCCTGGCCCGGACCTCAGCGGGCCGCTTCCTCGGTTTCGACCAGCCGCGCGCCGAACGCTACCGCCCGCAGCTGCTCGGCGGGTTCGTGGTCCTGGCCGTCGTGATCGGCGTCTCGATCCCCGGCTCCTGGAGCTCGTCGATCTCCGCCCCGGCCTCCCCCTCGCTCGCCGCCGCTCAGGGCACCGCGCCCTACGCGGTCCCGCCCCTGGCCAAGCCGGCCGCCGAGGTGACCCTCCAAGCGGCCTTCGACCAGGCGGCGGCGATCTCCCTCGACAAGGCCGGCTTCGACGGCACCTTCGACTGGGTCCACGACTTCCGCTACCGCCCCCTGGAGCCGGACCAGCCCGGCTGGGGCCAGCGAGCGAAGGACGGCACCTTCGTCATCCACGTGAACTCCCTCGGCGAGGACCTCGACGGCGGCGAAGCCTTCGGCCGGGCCATCTCCCTGGACCGCACGGTGGTCTCGAACTCGGTGCGCGTCATCAGCCGCCAGGTGAGCGCCTACGGCGAGGACGTGGTGTTCACGGTGAAGGACAAGGCGGGCGCCCTGCACCAGGGCACGGCGACCACGCTCTACCCGATCTGGAACCCGAAGGACCCGGGCCTGGTGACCTCGCTGGTGTTCGACGCCCCCTGACACGGTCAGCCGCTTGCGGGCCCGGTGCGCTTCGGCGCGCCGGGCCCGCGACGTTTAGGCGTGTGCGCGGCGGTGCGGCTCGCCGGCGCACCCTTTGGTCTCGAAACCATCTCGAAGGCAACGCAACCCAGCCCCTTATCCCTTCTGTCTGTGACAGAGCACTGCGGGACGCCTCGGAGACGGGGCGCACGGGAAGCGTGAGGCCGACACATGATCGAACGGCGGCGGGTGGTGGGCTACGGAGTCGCGACGGGGGTGCTCGGGGTCGTGGCGGTCGGCGGCGACGGGCTGGTGTCGCACTCGGTGGCGCGTGGGGTACGGCCGAAGGCGCGGGCGCGTCCGGATACTGGTGCGGTGGACGGTTCGCTGGCTCGCATCCCGACCGAAGTTCCGGTGCAGGCCTTCGATCCGGGGCCGGCGCGGGGCGTCCTGGAGCGGTTGCTGGGCGTCGGCCATGCACGGCAGATCGAGCTGCTCGCCGTGCACCGGCTCGGCGGGACAGGGCTAGGTGGGACCGGCACCGGCTCTGACAACGTCGACCGCTACCGCATCCGCGCCTCCGACCTGACCGGCGCCGGCACCAATACCGGACCGGCCTCCCCGACCCCCTCCGTCGTCACCATCGAAGGCACCAGCACCTCCGCTCTCCTGGCCGGCGTCGGCTGGTACCTCAAATACGTGGCGGAAGTCACCGTCTCCCTCCCCGGCGACAGCCTCGCCGCCCTCCCCGCCGTCCTCCCGCCACCGCGCGTCCCCCTCTCCGGCGCCGCCGCCGTCAAGCACCGCTTCGCCCTGAACGACACCGAGAACGGCTACGCCGGCGCCTACCGCACCTGGGCCGACTGGGAGCGCACCCTCGACGTCCTCGCCCTTCACGGCTTCACCGAGATCCTCGTCGCCGCCGGCCAGGACGAGGTCTACCGCCGCACCTTCGCAGAGTTCGGGTACCGTCCCGACGAGCTCGACGCCTGGATCCCCGCCGCCTCCTACCAGCCGTGGTGGCTCCTCGGGAACGTCCAGGCCGTCGACGCCCCCGAAGACCCCGCCGTCCGCCAGGCAGGCGTCGCCCTCGTCCAGCGCATCGTCCGAAGGCTCCGAGACCTCGGCCTGACCCCGGTCCTGCCCGGCTACCTCGGCCAGGTCCCCGAGGGCTTCGCGCAGCGCAACCCCGGAGCCCGCGTACTCCCGCAGGGAACCTGGAACGTCTACGAGCGCCCCGACTGGCTCGATCCCCGTGACCCGCACTTCGCCCGTATCGCCGAGTCCTTCTACCGGCACCAAGCCGACCTCTACGGCCGCAGCACCGCCTACAAGATGGACCTGCTCCACGAAGGCGGCGACAGCGACGGCGTCCCGATGGGAGACGCCGCCCTCGCGGTGATGACCGCGCTCCAGACGGCCCGCCCCGGCGCGACGTGGGTCATGCTCGGCTGGCAGGGCAACCCGCGCCGGGACGTCCTCGACGCCCTGCGCACCTGCGGCCCGGCCGTCTGCGCGCAGGGCAAGGTGCTGATCGTCGACGGCTGCTCGGACAAGTTCCCCACCTTCGACCGCGAGGCCGACTGGGGCGGCACCGCCTACGCCTTCGGCGCCATCACCAACTTCGGTGGCCGCTCACTCCTCGGGGCCAACGCCGCCACCTGGGCCGACCGCTACCCGAAAGCCCTGGCCGCCCAGGGTTCGGCGCTGTCCGGCATCGCCTGGATGCCCGAGGCCTCCGGCCACGACCCGGCCGCCTTCGAGCTCTTCGCCGAACTCGCTTGGCGCCCCGATCCCTTCGACCTGACCGACTGGTTCGGCCGCTACGCCGCCCGCCGCTACGGCACAGCCGACGCCGCGGCGACGCAGGCCTGGCAGATCTTCGCGAAGACCGCGTATTCGCTGCCGCCGGGCACGAACAGCGAAGCCCAGGACAGCCTGTTCTGTGCCTGGCCGGACCTGTCCGTGGTCTCGGCGGCGCCGAGCGGCCCCGACATGCGCTACGACGGCACGGCCTTCCAACAGGCCGTCCTCCTGCTCCTGCAAGCCGATCCGTCGCTGCGCACCACCGACGCCTACCGCTACGACGTCATCGACGTGACCCGCCAGGCACTGGCCAACCACGCCCGGGTCCTGCTGCCGAAGATCAAAGCCGCCTACATCGCGCGCGACAAGCGTGACTGGCACACGCTCACCAGCCGCTGGCTGGCCGCGATGGCACTGCTCGAACAGCTCCTCGCCACCGATGAGCGCTTCCTTCTGGGCACCTGGCTGCGCTCCGGCGGCTACGACGCCCGCTCCCTGATCACCACCTGGGGCGGCCGCGCCCCGTCCGCGATGCTGCGCAACTACGGCGGCCGCGAACTGTCAGGGCTGGTGAAGGACGTCTACATCCCGCGCTGGCGCAAGCACTTCGCGGCGCTGGAGCCGGTCGTGACCGGGGCCGCGAAGGAGTGGAAGCCGACCGACTGGTTCGCGCTCGACGAAGCCTGGGCGCGCGGCGCCGGGCCGTACCCGACCGTCCCGGCCGGCGATCCGTTCGCCGTCGCAAACGCCGCCGTGGCCCTCCTCGCCGCCCCCTGACCTGCGCCTACCCGCCCTGAGCAGGACGTCAGATGGCTATTGACGGTCCATCAGATTCGGCATACGGTCCGTTCGGACCAGCGGACCGTGCGTTTGTTCCGGCAAACGCTGCCGAACGTGGAGGCGTGAGGATGAAGCTCGACCTGCTGTACGAGATCGACGTGCCAAAGCCCTGGGCCAAGCCCCATCCCTACGGTCAGCGCGAGGCCGAGCAGCGTGCCTACCGCGAGGCGATCGAGCAGATCAAGCTCGGCGACAAGCTCGGCTTCCACACCACCTGGCACGTCGAGCACCACTTCCGCGAGGGCCGCTCGCACTCCCCGGCGCCCGAGGTCATCATCGGCGCGCTGTCGCAGTGCACGGAGCAGATCCGGCTGGGCTTCGGCGTGACGCTGATGCCGCACGCCTTCACCCCGCCGATGCGCGTGGCCGAGAAGGTCGCCACCGCCGACATCCTGTCCGGCGGCCGGGTCGAGTGGGGCACCGGACGCTCCACGCCGATGGAGCAGACCGCGTTCGGCGTGGACCGCGACGCCTCCCGCGCGCAGTGGGAGGAGGCGATCGAGGCGGTCGTCGGGATGTGGGAGAGCGAGTACTTCGAGTACCACGGCAAGTACCTGGACTTCCCGCGCCGCATGGTCACGCCCAAGCCGGTGCAGGACCCGCACCCGCCGTGCTGGATGGCCGCGACCTCCGAGGGCTCCTCGGCGGTCGCCGGCGAGAAGGGCCTGGGGCTGCTGTCCTTCTCGATCCTGCAGCCGATCCACAAGATGGCCGAGCACATCCGGCTCTACCGGGCCGCGGCCGCCGCGCCCAAGCCGATCACCCGCGTCACCACCAACCGCGTCGCCGCCTACACCCTCGTGCACTGCGAGGAGTCGATGGCCAAGTGCGAGGAGTCGGGGATCTGGGACTCGGTGTGGTGGTGGTACAAGAACATCGCCGAGTTCACCGCCGAGTGGGAGCTGCCGCACCTGTCGCAGGAGGAGCGCGACAAGGTGTTCCCCTACCTGATGCAGCAGGCCGACGGGAACTTCGACCCCAAGTCGTTCAACGACCACGACATGATCGTCGTCGGCGACCCCGAGCAGTGCTACACCAAGATGCTCAAGTACGCCGAGCTCGGCGTCGACCAGCTGATCTGCTACGTCCAGTTCGGCTACCTGCCGCACGAGTCGGTGATGAAGACCATCGAGCTGCTCGGCAAGGAGGTGCTGCCGGCGCTGGCCAAGGAGGGTGTCGACGCGACCATCAAGCCCGCCGCCGCCGCGGCTCCCGCCTCTTGACCCGCCGAGGAGAGGGCTGAACCCCATGACCCGCACCGATGACAGCGAGGTCCCGGACTACCGGTCGCTGCTGAGCCTGGACGGCAAGAACTTCATCGTGCTCGGCGCCGGGCAGGGCATCGGCCGGCAGGCGAGCCACGCGCTGGCCGCCGTCGGCGCCCGGGTGTTCTGCGTCGATCTGGACGCCGGGCTCGCCGACGACATCGCCAAGGAGGTCGGCGGCGTCCCCTGGGCCGGCGACGCCATCGAGCAGACCTCCGCCGAGCGGCTGTATCAGGACGCGGAGACGGCCCTGGGCCGCATCGACGGCATCGTGGACATCATCGGCATGGCGAAGTACGCCGGGCTGCTGGAGTCCGACGCCGACAGCTGGACGTGGCACCACGGCATCGTGCTCCAGCACGCGGTCAACGCGATCCGCTTCGGCGCCCCGCGCATGATCGCCACCGGAGGCGGCGTGCTGACCGTCGTCGCCTCTGTTTCCGGCATGCAGTCCGCCCCCTCACACGGCGCGTACGGCGCGTACAAAGCCGCGCTGATGTCGCTGGTGCGAACGGCGGCCGTCGAGCTGGGGCCGAAGGGGTTGCGGGTGAACGCCGTGGCTCCGGGCCTGGTCATGACGCCGCGGGTGGCCGGATACCTCTCGGAGGCGGAGAAGGAGCGGGGCGCGCGCAACGCTCCGCTGCGAAGGTCCGCGTTTCCGAAGGACATCGCGGAAGCCATCTTGTTCTTGTGCACAGGCTTGTCGTCGTATATCACTGGGCAAACGATCGTCGTTGACGGCGGAGTCTCGGCCAAGTTCGGATACTCGTTGCCTGGAGAGGACTGATACGGATCGATGACGGCTCACAACGGCGTGGGTGACAGCGCGCGCACCGAAATGTCCAACGCCGACCGGAGTCAGCGTGCGGGTGCCTCCCGGCACGCTTCCGTGGAGCCCTACCTCGCGGGCTGTGCTTGGCCGGCCGGCCAGGGCGCGGTCTATCCGCGGGCCGATCCGAAGGACTTCTCCCGGCTGCCCATTGACACCTGGGGGACCGCGACGGTTCCGGTGGGCGTGCGGCTGGAGTTCTCCGGGGCGGCCCGCGCCGTGCAGATCGCGTACCGGACCAAGACGGCCGACCTGGGGTATCGCGGCGACGGCGCGGGCACGTTCTTCGCCGCCTACCAGGGCGAGAAGTTCATCGCCCACGCCGATGCCATGCTCGGCGACGGGATGGCGGTGCTGGATCTGGCCGAGGCCGACGAGTCGCTGCCGGTCACGGTCTACCTGCCGGAGGGGATGAAGCCGGAGGTCGTCTCGCTGCGGGCCACGCAGGGGGAGCTTCTCCCGGCGCCGAAGCAGCCGCGCTGGATCTGTTACGGCGACTCCATCGCCGAGGGCTGGTCGGCCTCGGAGCCCGCGCTGTCCTGGCCGGCCGTCGCGGGCCGGATCCACGGCCTGGACATGGTCAACCTCGGGTACGCCGGAGCCGCTCGCGGGGAGATCGTCTCGGCCGAGCAGATCGCCGCACTCGAGACGCCCGCGGTCATCTCCATCAACCACGGCACGAACTGCTGGACCCGGATCCCGCACAGCGCGACGATGATGATGGCCGGGATGGACGCGTTCCTGCGGGTGGTTCGCGAGGGGCATCCGGGCGTGCCGATCGTGGTGTGCTCGCCGGTGCTGCGCCCGGACGCCGAGGAGACGCGCAACAAGCTGGGCGCCACCCTGGAGGACCTGCGCGAGGCGATCGAGGACGTGGTCGTCAGCCGCCGCGAGCGCGGCGACCGCGACCTGCACCTGGTCCGCGGCGGCGGGGTCCTGAAGGCCGAGCACCTGGCCGACGGCGTCCACCCGGGCGACGAGGGGCACCGGATCATGGCGCGGGCCTTCGGCGACCCCATCGCCGAGCGAGCGACGAGACAGTAAGGGGACGAAGGACCATGGCGCGTCCGGCCCCGGCGGTGGACCGCACGGTGGCGGTGCTGAACCTGCTCGCCGCGCACCCCGACACGGCCTTCTCGCTGTCGGAGATGTGCCGCCGCCTCGACATCAACAAGGCCACCGCCCACGCGATGCTCACGGCCCTGGCCGACTCCGGCTTCCTGCTGCGCAACCCGCGCGACAAGTCGTACACGCTGGGCCCGGCGCTGATCGCCCTGGGCTCCGCGGCGGCGGCCCGCCGGCTGGAGCTGGTGGAGTTCGCCCGCGCGCCGATGCAGGCCCTCGCCTCCGACACCGGTTTGCAGTGCGTGGTGTCCTCGGCGATGGGGGAGGAGATCGTCTTCCTGGCGGTGGCCGGCGAGGTGGTCCCCTTCGGCCCGCACGTCCGCGTGGGGCAGCGCATCCCGCTGGCGCCGCCGATCGGCACGGTGTTCATGGCGTGGTCGCTGCCCGACGACGTGGACACCTGGCTCAACCGCAGCACGGCCGGCAGGCCCCTGGCCGAGCCGGAGCTGGAGCGCTTCCGCAACGGGGTGCGCGCCGTCCGGCGGCGCGGCTACTCGGTCGGGTTGGAACCGGACGTGCTGGGCGTGCGGCTCGGGCAGTCGCTGGACGACCACGAGGCGGTGCCGCCGCTGCTGGCGGAGCTGTCGCACACCTCTTATTTGATGGACGACTTCGGCGGCAGCTCGCACCGCATCGGCCACCTGGCCGCGCCGGTGTTCGGCCCGGACGAGCGGGTCGCGATGGTGCTGACGCTGTACGGCTTCCAGAAGCAGCTCACCAGCGCGGACATCGACGCGCTGGCGGCGCGTTTGACGGGCACCACACGGGAGATCACCTTTGCGGTGCGGGGGCGGCATCCGGATCTCCGGGTGAGCGGATTGCTGGACTGATTCAGGACCTTGATTCACAGCTCTGATTCAGGGATCTGGCCCGGTGCGGCTGCCATCCTCGCGAATCGCGTTTCACGCACATCGTGAAAGGGTGGGGTTTTGCGCACTGACAACGGGAACCACGGGGGACCGGCACGACGGCTGGCGATGGCGGGGGCCGCGGCGCTGACCGCGCTGTCCTGCGCCGTGCTGGGCGGGGGACCGGCGGCGGCTTCGGTGCTGCCGGCGCCGTACGGGGATCTGAACGCGGACGGGAACATCGACCTGATGTCGGTGTCGTCCAGCGGGGCACTCCAGCTGTGGACCGGCAACGGAAGCGGCGGGGTGGCGGGACCGGTCGCCGAGCCGTCGGCCGGGGACTTCACCGGCGAGCTGATCGACGGAGCCGGCAACTTCAACCGGGGCGCCTACCAGAGCCTGGCCTTGTACAACAGCTCCCTGAGCTATGTGTCGGTCGAGGTCGGCGACGGGACCGGCCAGTTCTCCTCGGGGCACGCGGTGTCGGTGGTGCCGCCGAACCTCGCGTCGTCCTGGCCGGCGATCACCCAGCTGGTCTCGCCCGGCGACATCACCGGCCACAACCGGGCCGACCTCGTCGGCCGGGTCGGCGACCAGCTTGAGGTGTTCGCCAACACCGCGCTCTACCACTACGCCGCGCCGACCGCCGTCGCCGGCTCCGGCTGGAGCGGCCGCACCGTCATCGGCATCATCGACGTGACCGGCGACGGGGTGAAGGACCTCATCGCGCGCGACGACGCGACCGGCGTCGTCTGGCTCTACCCGGGCGCCGCCGGCGGCACCTTCGGCGACGAGACCACGCGCGTGCAGATCGGCTCGGGCCTGGACGCGGCCACCTATCCCTTCGTGATCACCAAGGGCGACGTCACCGGCGACGGCCACGCCGACATCTACGCGGTCGGCGCGTCCGGCGGCCTGTACCTGTCGGTCGGCAACGCCTCCGGCGGCTTTGACGCGCCGACGCTCGTGAGCAGTGACCCGGCGTGGACCGGGATCAAGGCGCTCGGCTGATGCCCGGCGCTTGATGGACGGCGAAACAGGCAGGCCCGCAGCGGGAAACCGCTGCGGGCCTGCCTTGGTTCTGCCGCGGCGTCAGGGCTTCGCCGGTAGCTGAGTGTGGTCGATGACCTGGCCGGAAGCGTCGTACGTGGTCTTGCCGAGAACGGTGAAGCCGTAATCCTCGAAGCACACCGCGAACGAGTAACCGCCGATGTGCACGACCGGCACGCGGACCGTGCCGGTGCTCAGCTCGAAGTCCACATGGTTGGCCTGGCCGTCCACGCGCCCACCCAGCGCCACCCAGTCGAGATCGCGGGGCGGCACGTCGTCCGAGCCCGGAGCGGTGAGCGGCCGGCAGTTCGTGGCGGGAATCGCGCCGGGCGTCGGTCGTTGTGTGACGGTGTAGCAGAACCCGAACGGGCCGATATGGACGTCGACCGACGCCTTCTGGCCCTTCGGAGTGGTCCCGGTGATCGTCCCGGAGGCCTCCGGCTGCGTCGGCGTCTCATCGGGGAGGTACCACATCGCGAGATGGGCGACACCGTCGGCCTGGAACGATATGGAGTATGCGACGAGGCGTCCGTCAGCCGCGTAGGCGCCGGCACGGGTGATGCCGATCTTCGGCGGCATGACCAGCAGGGCGACTCGGTTGCCGTGCACGGTTCCCGGCAGCAACGTCACCTGTTCACCGTCGCTCAGCGTCATGTCGATCCGCGCGATGTCGGAGCGGAAGAAGACCGCGTATGTCGTCGTCGAACCAGCCGACGTCGCGGCGGCGAGTTCAACCGGATCGTTCCCAGGGCTCCCACTACACGCCTCGGCGAATCCGTCATGCGATGGGCACTCACCCGGAGCGACAGCGACGCTCCAGCGCTTGCCCTCCTCGCTCCCGGAGAAGACGCTTCGGCCTTTCGCGTCGGTGTGCGGAGCGTTCACGGTGACCATGTTCCCGCCGCCGTCCGCGCTCAGCCTCAGTCCCATCGGATTAAGGACCGACAGGCCCGTTCCCAGCACCGCCGCCGTCGCCAACGTTCCGGCGGCCCACACCCGCCGGGTGCGCCGGATCGCGCGGGCGCGGCCGTGGACCGCCTCGGTCGGGACCGGCCGGGGCTGAAGCTGGTCCAGTTCGTGGGTGAGGTGGTGCTCCAGGGCCAGTTCGATGTCCGTCATGACGCGCTCCAGTCGTGCAGCAGCGGGTTGGTGCGCAGGCGCGCCAGGGCGCGGGAAGCCTGGCTGCGCACGTTGCCGACCGAACAGCCGAGGATCGCGGCGACCTGGGTCTCGGTCAGGCCGTCCCAGTACCGCAGCATGACCACCGCGCGCTGGCCGGGTGGCAGTTCCATGAGGGCCGGGATCAGCGTCGCGCGCTGATCGAGCCGGTCGGTGCTGTCCGGCGCGGCGGCTTCCGGTGCCTCGCCGCCGAGGCGCTCCTCGACGCGGCGTCTGCGGAACCGCCGGCGATTGAGGTTGACCAGGATCCGGCGAACGTACGCGTCCGGATCCTCGGCGCGGCTGACCCGAGACCATGAAACCAGCGCTTTGGCCAGCGTGGCCTGCGCCAGGTCCTCGGCGTGGCCGTGGTCGCCGGTCAGGCCGTAGGCGAACCGGACCAGCGACGGCCAGCGGCTGACCATGAACTCGTCGAACTCGGCGTCGTGGCCGTCCCGATCCGCTCGCATCGATCCCCCCTCGCGATGTGCTCCCGTCCTCTTAGAGCACCGGCGCGCGCCGGATCAATGCATGCCGCCTACCGGAGCCCCCTACGCCGATACCGCCTACTCCTCGTCCAGCATCGGCGGCGCGATCTCGTCGAAGACGTCCCCCGGCCCGGGGTTCTCAGCACTCGTCGATCCCCCGAAGTGCTTCATCACGCCCCACACCGCGTTCAGCGCCGTCGTCACCGCGCCCTCGGCCCAGCCGGCGGTCCACGAGACGTCGTCGCCGGCCAGGAACAGCCCGCGCTGGTGCTCCGGGAGTCCGTCCTGCATGAAGTGCGTGTACAGCCGCCGCTGGTAGCGGTACTGGCCTGGGAGGTTCGCCTTGAACGCGCCCATGAAGTACGGCTCCGTCTCCCACGAGACGGTCAGCGGGGTACCGATGATGTGCGAGCGGATGTCCACGTGCGGGTAGATCTCCGCCAGCGAGGCGAGGACCACCTCCAGCCGCTCCTCGCGCGAGAGCGGGACGAACTTCATCGAGTCGTCGACCCACGTGTACGACAGGCACATCACGCCCGGCTTGTCCGGTCCGTCGTCCAGCAGGTACACCCCGCGCGGCATGCGGTCGGTCAGCGTCATCGACATCGTGTCGCGGGCCGGGTCCAGGGGCGAGGGGTCGCGCCAGAAGGGACGGTCCACCACCACGAACAGCTTCGAGGCGCCCATGTAGTGCGTGCGCTCGACCGCGGTCCAGACGTCGGCGGGGAGCAGTGTCTCGTCCACCTTGACCTTCGACAGCATCATCCAGCTCTGCGCGGTGAACACCGCGGCCTGGTACGTGCGTATCTCGTTCGCGGCATCGGCGACGGTGATGCCGCGGCCCGTGCGGTACATGCGCGTCACGGCGGGGCGGGGGTGGCCGTTCGCGTGCAGCGACTGCACGGAGGTGCCGGCCGGCCAGTGCGCGAGGGTGCCGGCGTCAGGAGCCTGCGACCACAGCGCCAGCGGCAGCTGCTGGCAGCCGCCGACCACGCGCCGGTGGTGGTCGTCCGCGCCGGTGTAGACGACGCGCAGGATCTCCAGCATCGAGTTCGGGAAGTCGGTGTCCCAGCCGCCGGTGCCGAAGCCGACCTGGCCGAACACCTCGCGGTGCCGGAAGGACTTGAAGGCCGGGCTCGCGGCGAGGAAGCCGTAGAACGAGGTGTCGTCCAGCCGGTGCACCAGCCGGGCCCAGATCTCGCGGACCGTCGCGACGTCCCGCTCGCGGATGGCCTGCTGCATCGCGGAGAACTCGGCGCCGTGCGCCGGGTCGTCCAGCGCGTCGGCCCAGGCGTCGGCGACCTCGTGGTAGATCGCGGGCAGGTCGTCCAGGGTGGTGGCGTAGTGGCTGACGCCCTTGAGGTCGATGACCGTGGACTGCGTGGCGGCGTCCAGCGGGTTCGGGAACGGCTCGGTCCGCAGCCCGGCGCGCTTGAAGTAGTCGAACAGCGTGGTCGAGGACGGCGGGAACCGCATCGCGCCCATCTCGGCCATCGCGCCCGGGACGCCGGGGAACGGCGTCGAGCGCATCCGGCCGCCGAGCTCGTCGGCCTCGTACACGACCGGCTTGAAGCCCAGCTTCAGCAGCTCGTGCGCGGCCACGAGCCCGGACAGGCCGCCGCCGATCACCGCGACCTCGGTCCCGTGCGCGGCCTCGGGCACCGATCCCAGGCCCGCCGGGTGCGCGGCGTAGTCGTCGTAGGCGAAGGGGAAGTCGGGGCCGAACATGGTGATCGGCTTGTGCGAGTCGCAGTGCACGTGGTCGGTGACCTCGTGCACGGTCGCCGGGACAGCGGAGGTCACGACTGGTTTCCCCTGATCATCACAGTGCTCCGTACAGGTCGGTTCGTCGGTCTTGCAGGTACGTGTTCGTCTCGCGGGACGCCGCCAGGTCCGCCGGGACCACGTCGGCCAGCAGCAGCTCCTCGCCGTCGCCGCCGACCACCAGCTCCCGGCCGTCCGGCGCCACCACGCGGGTCTCGCCGGCGTAGACGAAGTCCCGCTCCACCCCGACGCGGTTCACATACGCCACGAACAGCTGCGACTCGATCGCCCGGGCCGGCACGATCTGCCGCGGCACGAACTCGTACGGCCGCATCAGGGCCGTGGGCACCAGCAGGAGCTGCGTCCCGGCGTCGGCGTGCGCGCGGACCGGCTCGGGGAACTCCACGTCGTAGCAGATCAGGAAGCCGACGCGGATGCCGTCCAGATCGGCCTGCACCACCAGCTCCGAGCCGGGCGCGAACGCCTCGCGGTCCACCTCGCCGAACAGGTGCGTCTTGCGGTAGTTGGCCTTGGAGACGCCGTCGCCCCCGATGAGCTGCACGGCGTTGTACACGACCCCGTCGCCGTCGCGCTCGGGGTAGCCGTAGAGGATCGCGATCCCGTGGCGGGCCGCGATCGCGGACACCTCCTGCTGCGCCGGCCCGAAGCGCTCCTCGGCGAGCTCGGCGATCACGTCGGCGCCGAGGTTGTAGCCGGTGACGTACATCTCGGGGGTGATGAGCAGCTTCGCACCGCTTTCGGCGGCTTTGGCCGCGGCGTCGGCGAGCGCGGCCAGATTGGCGCGGCGATCGGCGACGGGATCCGGGGCGCCGTCGGGGTGGTCGGTCACCGGGGCTTGAAGGCAGGCCAGCCGCAGGGTGGTCATGTGCTCAAGCGTAGGTCTCAAGCAGCGGATCGCATCTCGCCGCGGTGGCGAGGGTGGCGCCCCCGACTCGACATGCGGTCAGTCGCGCACCCAGAAATCGAACAGATCTGCGCCCGGCTTGAACCCGGCGGCACGCGCCACCTCGGCGGCCTCCTGGAAACCGTGGCCGAGCGCGTCGGGCAGGTGCGCGTCGGAGGCGAAGGACACTCCCTTCCCGCCCTCCTGCCGCCACCAGCCGACCACCCGGGCATCCAGCGGGATCCGGGTGTTGAACTCCATGATCTTGTCGGCGCGGGCCAAGGTCCGCAGCACCAGACGGATGTCCTCCTCGAAGGCCTCGAGGTCGAAGACCTGCTTGTCGTGCGGCCAATTCCGCACCGGGTAGTCGATATGGGTCAGCACCTCGAACCCGTCGAACTCCTCGATCAGCCGCACCGCCTCGGCCAGATACCGTCGGTACCCCGTAATCGGATCGCCCCGTTTGATGCTCGCCGTGATGTCGGCGTAGTCCTCATCGCGCGCCGACGAGGTGTGCAACGAGGCGAGGATCCGTTGGAACCTGCCGCGCCGCAACAGATCCGCGGTCTCCTCCGGGAACCAGTGGGCTTCGCTGAGCTCCACCCCGGACAGAATGCGCAGTGTCGGAAAGCGGTCGCGGCAGCGCTCCAGCGTCGCCAGGTAGTCGGTGAGGTCGATGGGCGGTGGAGTGAGGATGCTGCGGCCGTCGATCACCTCGACGTAGCGCTGCCATTGCTCCGGGAACCAGTTCTCCGGCGTCATCTCCGAGACGCTGAAGTCCGCGTGCTCGGTGAAGGCGACGGAGGGCAGCCCGATCTCCACCGCGCGCTCGCAGGTCCGCTCCATGGAACCGGCGAGCGCGTCCCACGAGTACTCGCTGTGGACGTGGTTGTCGGGTGGCAGCACCGGAAGTCCCCCTTTTCAGGGGCGGCGCCTCACCGCCCCTGCATCGCCAGCAACGTCACAAGATCGTAGGCCACGTGCGCGGCGGCGATCGAGGTGATCTCGGCGTGGTCGTACGCCGGGGCCACCTCGACCACGTCGGCGCCGACGAGGTTCAGGCCGTCCAGGCCGCGCAGGATCTCCAGCAGTTCGCGGCTGGTCATGCCGCCGGCCTCCGGGGTGCCGGTGCCGGGGGCGTGCGCGGGGTCCAGGACGTCGATGTCGATCGAGACGTAGAGCGGCCGGGTGCCGATCCGCTCGCGCAGCGCCTGCACCACGGCGTCCACGCCCTGGCGCATCACGTCCGCGGACGTCACGATGCCGAAGCCCATGCGCTGGTCGTCGGTGAGGTCCTGCTTGCTGTACAGCGGGCCGCGGGTGCCGACGTGCGCGACCGCGGAGGAGTCGAGGATGCCCTCCTCGAAGGCGCGGCGGAACGGGGTGCCGTGCGTGTACGGCGCGCCGAAGTAGGTGTCCCAGGTGTCCAGGTGCGCGTCGAAGTGCAGCAGCGCGACGGGCCCGTGCTCGCGGGCCATCGTGCGCAGCAGCGGCAGGGCGATGGTGTGGTCGCCGCCGACGGTGACCAGCTTGGAGCCGGCCGCGACCAGCTCGCCGGAGTGCGCCTCGATCTGCTCCAGCGCCTCGTCCAGCAGGTAGGGGTTGATGGCGATGTCGCCGGCGTCGGCCACCTGCACGGCGGCGAACGGCGAGAAGTCCAGGCCGGGGTGGTAGGGCCGCAGCAGGCGCGAGGCCTCGCGGACCGCCGCCGGGGCGAAGCGAGCCCCGGGGCGGTAGGAGACGCCGGAGTCGAAAGGCGCGCCCAGGATCGCCACGTCCGCCTTCTCGCCGACCGGCAGCTGGTCGATGCGCGGGAGGCGCGCGAAGGTCGCGAAGCCCGCGAAGCGCGGGGTCTTCGAGGAGTCGATCGGGCCGATCGGGGCCGGACGGTCGGCGCCGCCGTTTTCAGTGCTCGCCATTGAGCTGTGTCTCCTAGCTAGGTGGTGCTGGTGATGCCGTGGTGCTGTGATGCCGTAGTGCTGTGGTGCGGCGCTGCCGAAAGGGATGGTCTCAGCCGCGAGCCTCGGCGCGCTGCCGGTTGACCTCGTACAGCGCGATTCCGGCTGCGATGCCGGCGTTCAGCGACTCGGTCGTGGAGGCGATCGGGATCGAGACCGTGACGTCGCAGAGCTCGGAGACCAGGCGCGACATGCCCTTGCCCTCGGAGCCGACGACCAGGCACAGCGGCTCGGTGGCGATCTCCAGCTCGTGCAGCGGCACCGAGCCGTCGGCGGCCAGGCCGGCGATCATCACGCCCTGCTTCTTGTAAGCCTCCAGCGCGCGTGTCAGGTTCCCGGCGCGCGCCACCGGCAGCCGGGCCCCGGCGCCGGCCGCGGCCTTGAACGCGCCGGCCGTCATGCCCGCCGCGCGCCGCTCCGGCACGATCACGCCGTGCCCGCCGAACGCCGCCACGGACCGCATCACGGCGCCGAGGTTGCGAGGGTCGGTGACCCCGTCCAGCGCCGCGAACAGCGGGGTGTCGCCGTTGGCGAACACCTCCTCCAGGAGGTCGTCCGGGTGCGCGTACTCGTAGGGCGGCATGACCAGCATCACGCCCTGGTGCAGGGTGCCGTTGGTCATCCGGTCCAGCTCGTGGCGCGGGGCCTCCAGCAGCGGGACGCCCTGCTCCATGGCCAGCTTCATGGACTCGCGGACCCGGTCGTCGGTGTCGATGTACTGAGCGACGTACAGGGCCTTGGCCGGGACCTGCGCGCGCAGCGCCTCGACGACGGAGTTGCGGCCGGCCACCTGCTCGGAGTCGCCCTTTCCGGGGGTGCGGCGGACCGGGCGCGCCGCGCCGCGGGTGCCGCTGCCGCCGCGGTTGTTGGCCGCCGAGGCCGCGCGCTTGGCGGACGCCGCCGCGCGCCGCTTGGCCGGATGCCCGGTGCGGTCCTCGGCCTTCGGCGTCGGGCCGCGGCCCTCCAGGCCCTGGCGGCGCTGGCCGCCGGAGCCCTTCTGCGCGCCCTTCCGGGAGCTCGACGCGCCCGGCTTGTTCGCCCGGCCGCCGGTGCCGCCGCCTTTGCTCGCCATGATGTTTCCTTCTTGAAAGTCAGTACTCAGGGGCCGTGCCCCCGCTCCACGCTACCTTCAGCGCGGCGGGGGCACGGTGGGGGAGGGCTGCCTGGGCGACCGCCCTTACTGGTTGACGGTCCAGCGCGGACCGTTCGGGGTGTCCTCGACGGTGACGCCGGCCCGGGCCAGCTGGTCGCGGATGGCGTCGGAGGCCGCGTAGTCCTTGCGTTCGCGGGCCGCCTGCCGCTGTTCCAGCGCCACCTTGACCAGCGCGTCGACAACCGGCCGCGGGTCGGTGCCGCCGCCGGGGGTGCCGCACGCGCCGGACCACGGCTCGGCCAGCGGGTTCAGGCCGAGGATGTCCAGCATCCTCAGCACTGAGGCCAGGTGGCCCGCGATGCCTTCCTTGTCGCCGTTGGCCAGGGCGGTGTTGCCCTCGCGGACTGTGTTGTACAGCACGGCGACCGCGCCCGGGACGCCGAAGTCGTCGTCCATGGACTCCGCGAACGCCGCCGGCACCTCGGCCGCGGCCTCGGTCGGGCCGACCGTCTCCAGGGCCCGGGTGACGAAGCCCTCGACGCGGGAGTACGCGGCGTCGGCCTCGCGCAGCGAGTCCTCGGTGTACTCGATCATCGAGCGGTAGTGCGGGGTGCCGAGGTAGTAGCGCAGGACCACCGGCCGGTACTGCTTGGCCAGTTCGGTGACCAGCACCGAGTTGCCCAGCGACTTGGACATCTTCTCGTTCTTGAGGGTGACCCAGCCGTTGTGCATCCAGTAGTTGGTGAACTTGTCGCCGAACGCGTGCGACTGCGCCTGCTCGTTCTCGTGGTGCGGGAAGATCAGGTCGACGCCGCCGCCGTGGATGTCGAAGTTCGTGCCCAGGTAGCGGTGCGCCATCGCGGAGCACTCGAGGTGCCAGCCGGGGCGGCCCGGGCCCCAGGGCGTGTCCCAGAAGGGCTCGCCCGGCTTCGACGCCTTCCAGAGCGCGAAGTCGTGCGGGTCCTCCTTGTGCGTGGTCGGCGCGATGTCGTCGACCGGCTGCTCTTCGAGGTCGTCCACGCTGAAGTGGGCCAGCGCGCCGTACTCGGGGAGGGAGCGCACGCGGAAGTAGACGTCGCCGCCGGCCGCGTAGGCGTGGCCGTCCTCGATGAGCTTGGCCATCATCGCGACCATCTCCGGGATGTGCCCGGTCGCCCGCGGCTCGACCGACGGGTCCTCGCAGCCCAGCAGGCGGTAGGCCTGCTGGAAGGCGTACTCGTTGGCCTGCGCGACGCGCCAGGTCTCCACGCCCTGCTCGGCCGCCTTGCGGATGATCTTGTCGTCGATGTCGGTGACGTTGCGCACGAAGGTGACCGCGTAGCCGCGGTACTCGAGCCAGCGGCGGGCGATGTCGAAGGAGACGCCGGAGCGGATGTGGCCGATGTGCGGCGGGGCCTGGACGGTGGCGCCACACAGGTAGATCGAGACCTTGCCTGGTGTGACGGGTACGAACTCGCGCGTCGCTCGCGCGGCGGTGTCATACAGGCGGAGAGTCATTCCCCAAGGATACCGGGGGGTGGAAGGCGAAATCTGCTTCTGCGGACCTGTGCTCCAATGGGGTGGTGAATGGATCGGGTTCCCGTCGAGCTCCTGTGAAGTTGCTCCTGATATTGGGGGCTCTTTCCATGTTCGGGCCCTTGTCGCTCGACATGTATCTGCCTGCGCTGCCGGATCTGGCGCATTCGTTCCACACGCCCGAGGCGAACGTCCAGCTGACCCTGACGGCTTGCATGATCGGCTTGGCGGTCGGCCAGCTGGTGGCGGGACCGATGTCGGATGCGTGGGGGCGCAAGAAGCCGTTGGCGATAGGGCTTATCGCCTATGCGGCCACTTCTCTGTTCTGCGCCGTGGCGCCGGATGTGTACTCGCTCACCGCGGCGCGATTGCTCCAAGGACTCGCCGGCGCCGCGGGTCTGGTGATCTCGCGGGCGATGGTGCGCGATCTCTACGACGGGGACGCACTCACGAAGTTCTTCTCGACCCTGATGCTCGTGAACGGGTTGGCGCCGATTCTGGCGCCGGTGATCGGCGGGCAGCTGACCCGGTTCATGAGCTGGCGCGGCGTTTTCGTGGTGCTGGCGGCGATAGGCGTCGTTCTGCTGGCCGCGGCGGTGCTCGGGCTCAAGGAGACGCTTCCCGCCCGGGCGCGGGGCTCGTCGGGCGGCGGGCTGCCGGCGACGTTGCGGACCTTCCGGGTCCTGATGCACGACCGGCGGTTCATGGGCTACATCCTGACCGGCGGGTTCGCGTTCGCGGCGATGTTCGCCTACATCTCGGGCTCGCCGTTCGTGCTGGAGGACATCCACGGGCTGAGCAAGCAGCAGTTCAGCTTCGTCTTCGGCTCGAACGCGCTGGGCATCATGATCGCCGGCCAGATCGGGGGACGCCTGGTCGGGCGGGTCGCGCCGTCCCGTCTGCTGGGGGCGGGCCTGGTGATGTCGTTCGGCGGGAGCACGATCCTGCTGGTCGCGACCGCGTTCTTCGGCGGGAGCCTGCCGGGGACGCTGATCGGGCTGTTCCTGATGGTGTCGTCGATCGGCGTGATCATGCCCCAGGTCACGGCGCTGGCCCTGTCCGGCTACGAGCCCGCGGTGGCCGGTGCCGCCTCGGCGATGATCGGGACCGGCCAGTTCCTGTTCGGCGCGATCTTCGCCCCGCTGACGGGCCTGGGGAGCAGGACGAGCGGGATGCCGATGGCGGTGGTGATCTTCGGGCTGGCCGCCGCGGCCGTGGTGATGCGCGCGGTGCTGGTGCGGGCTCCGCGGATCGGGAGCGAGCCGGTGGCGGAGCCCGCGGTGGCTTGAGGGGCCCGGCCTACTCCGCTGCCCGGACCGTTCTCGGGCTGGCGCCGCGCCGCACCGGATTGAGCTCCGGAGCCTTCCGGTGCAGCGTCAGCCGCCCGACCAGGTGGCTCACCAGGCCCACCGTCAGGGTCGAGCCGCCCTGGACGTGCCCGAGCGAGCTGCCGGTGATCATGAAGACGTGCGCCGCGACCGTCATCAGCAGCGCGACGCGGGTCTTCGTGTCCTGCCACAGGTACTCGACCAGATAGCGCCAGAGGTCGCGGCCGGCTTTGCGGGCCGGCCCGACCAGGCACGCCCCCAGGACCGCCACCACCGCGAGCGGGATCAGGAACCTGATGTCGAAGCCGGGGATCGCCACGCCGCCGAAGGAGACCAGCCAGCCGGCCGCCGCGCTGAACTCCATCGAGCGCAGGACCAGGTTGCCGACGTGCGCCAGGCTTTCGTCGTCCGGGCCCGGCCGGGAGGCCAGGACCGCTTCCAGGTCGGCGACCAGGGCGACCGGTTCGGGGACCCGCTCCTGCCCGGGATCCTCGGAGCCCCGTTCGCCGGAGCCCCTCTCCTCGGCGGCCTTGGCGACCGCCTCCTCGAACTCCCGGGCCTCCGACGCCGACTCCGGTCCGAGCTCCGCGGCCATCTCCGAGGCCCGGCGCGCCTCGGCCGCGGCCTGCGACAGGTCGCCGCTCGCCTCCAGCGCCGCCGCGAGGCTGGCGCGGCTCTGCCAGACCTTCGGCCCGAGCCGTACCGCCTGCTCCGCCGCGGCGACCGCCTCGTCGAGGCGCTCCAGCAGGCGGAGCGCCGAGGCGCGCAGGCGGTGGCCCCATTCGTCGTCCGGGGCGAAGGTCACCACCCAGTCCGCGGCGCGCAGGGCCTTCTCGCCGTCGCCGGTCTCCAGGTAGACCGCCGCCAGGGCGCGCCAGACGCGGACGTCCTGGCTGCCCGCCACGATCAGCTCGTTGAGGACGTCCAGAGCCTGCTGGCGCCGGCCCAGTTCCGCCAACGCCTCGGCGCGGGCTATGTGCCGCCCTGTCTGCTCCGCGTTCAGCCCCGCCGCTGCGTCTCCTGGTGCCACCGGGAACCGTGAGGCGGGTTCCGGCGCCGCTGGAAGGGGAACGTACTTGACGACCATGGTTTCCTCGAGATCGGCGGCCCCGGCCGGGTCGTCCTCGGCCGACTCGCCGACGGCCTCCCCGGCCGCGCTGACGGCTGCCCGGACCTCGGCCTTGATGGCGGCGTCCATGGTCGCCGCCGGGTACCAGACCTCTTGCTCGCTCGACTCGCCGGACATCCCCAACCCCCTCGTCCGGGCGCACCGCCCGGCGTCAGTCGCCTGGTATACCCCACCGGCGCGCCGGAAGGCCAGAGGCAAGCAGTTCAGATGGGCCGGACATGGGATGATCGCCGGACCGACTCCAGGGAAGGACGCCCGAGGTGACAGTGGCACTGCCTGAACGAGCCGAGCGCACGCCCCGCCCCGGCGCCTCGCGCCATGACGTCGTCGTGGTCGGCGGCGGTCACAACGCGCTGGTCGCCGCGGCCTATCTCGCGCGGGCCGGACTGCACGTCACTCTGCTGGAACGCCTCGACGCCGTCGGCGGCGCGGCGGTGAGCGCGACGCCCTTCGCCGGGGTCGACGCGCGCCTGTCGCGCTACTCCTACCTGGTGTCGCTGCTCCCTTACACCATCGTGCGGAACCTGGAGCTGGTCGTCGAGCTGCGCAGCCGCCCGGTCTCCTCCTACACGCCGGTGCGCCGGGCCGGGAGCGACACCGGCCTGCTGGTCGAGCGCCGTCCCGGCGCCGCCACCGAGGACAGCTTCCGGCGGCTGACCGGCGGCGAGGCCGAGTACCGGGCCTGGACGAAGTTCTACGAGCAGCTCGGGCGGCTGGCCCGGGCCCTGGCCCCCACGCTGCTGAACCCGCTGCTGGGCCGCGGGCAGCTGGAGGCGCTGGCCCGCGAGGAGGGCGCCGGGCAGGCCTGGGAGTGGGTCTTCGAGCAGCCGATCGGCGCCGCCGTGGAGCAGTTCTTCGGCGACGACACGGTGCGCGGCGTGGTCCTCACCGACGCGCTGATCGGCACCGACACCTGGGCCGGGGACACCAGCCTGAAGCAGAACCGGTGCTTCCTGTACCACGTCATGGGCAACGGCTCCGGGGAGTGGCGGGTCCCCATCGGCGGCATGGGGAGCGTCACCGACGCGCTGCACCGCTCGGCCGTGGACGCCGGGGCGAAGATCCTCACCGGGGTTGAGGTCACCCACATCGATCCGGACGCCGGAGGGGGCCGGGCGGAGGTCGCCTACCGCGACCGGAACGGCGCCGAGCAGGTGGTCCAGGCCGGGTACGTGCTGGCCGGGGTCGCCCCGGCGGTCCTGACCCGGCTGCTGGGCCGGGGCCGCGCCGACACGCCGCAGCCGCAGGGCACCCAGCTGAAGATCAACATGCTGCTGGACCACCTGCCGCGGCTGAAGTCCGGGGTCGACCCGCACCTGGCCTTCGCCGGCACCTTCCACATCGACGAGGGCGCCGCGCAGCTGCGGCAGGCCTATCAGGACTCCCACGCCGGCAAGCTGCCGGCCCCGCTGCCCTCCGAGGTCTACTGCCACACCCTCACCGACCGCTCGATCCTGGGCAAGGACCTGCTCAAGCGGCCCGACGTGCAGACGCTGACGCTGTTCTCGCTGCACACCCTGCCGGGCGGCGCGACGAAGGAGGAGATGGTGCGCGCGGCCGTGGCGGGCCTGGACGCGTATCTGGAGGAGCCGCTGGCGGACTGCCTGGCGCTGGACGCCCACGGCGAGCCGTGCCTGGAGGCCAAGACGACGGAGGATCTGCAGGCGGAGCTGGCGATGCCCGGCGGCCACATCTTCCACCGGGACCTGTCCTGGCCCTACGCCGAGCGCGCGGACCAGGTGGGCAAGTGGGGCGTGGAGACCGGGATCGACAACGTCCTCATCTGCGGCGCTGGCGCGCGCCGCGGAGGCGGTGTGTCCGGAATCCCCGGCCACAACGCTGCACGTGCAGTTCTCGACCGCGTCGCCGACGCGGGTCGTAGGCGCAGCAGCGGGATATGAGGTTCACGTTTCCATTCCTAGCACACGGGGTTTCGGCGTTGTGCCGGGTCCGCGAATATCGACCCGCGATCGTGGGTTGATCATCATTTTTCTCGGCTCGATGTCAGCGGGCGGTGACCGGCGGACGGCACAGCGCGAGCGATCAGCGGGATTCGGGCCCTGAGGGTCTTGAAGGTCACACCCGCGGGAACACGATCGCGGTCGCGATCCCGGCCAGGCCTTCGCCCTTCCCGGTGAAACCGAGCCCGTCGGTGGTCGCCGCCGACACCCGCACCGGAGCGCCCGCCGCTTCGCTGAGGACGCCCTCGGCCTCGGCGCGCCGCTTGCCGATCCGCGGCCGGACGCCGACCAGCTGCACCGAGACGTTCCCGATCTCGAACCCGGCCTCGCGCACCCGCCGCGCCGCCTCGCCGAGCAGCTTGAGCCCCGAGGCGCCGGCCCATTCGGGATCGCTGGTCCCGAACTGCGCGCCGAGGTCGCCGAGCCCGGCGGCCGAGAAGAGCGCGTTGCACGCCGCGTGCGCGACCACGTCGGCGTCCGAGTGCCCGGCCAGCCCGATCTCGCCGGGCCAGTGCAGGCCGCCGATCCAGAGTTCGCGGCCCTCCTCGAACGCGTGGACGTCGACGCCGATGCCGACCAGGGGGAGCGCGCTCACCGCCGCCTCCTGAGCACGGCCTCGGCCAGGACCAGGTCGAACGGCGTGGTGATCTTGAAGGCCTCGGCGTGTCCCGGCACCGTGCGCACCGGCCGCCCGAGCGCCTCGACGAGCCCGGCGTCGTCCGTGGCCGGCAGCGACGGGTCGGACGCGGCGTGCGCCTCGGTGAGGATGTCCCGCGTGAACCCCTGCGGCGTCTGGACCGCCCGGAGCGTCGACCGGTCCACGGTGGCGGTCACGAGGTCGCCGTCGACGGCCTTGATCGTGTCGGCCACCGGGAGCACCGGGATCACGGCCCCGGCCCCGCCGCGGACCGCCCCGACGACCGCCTCGACGACGTCGACCGGGGTCAGCGCGCGGGCGGCGTCGTGGACCAGCACCACGTCGCAGTCCGCGGGCAGCGCCGCCAGGGCCAGCGCCACCGACTCCTGACGGCTCTCGCCGCCGGCCACCACCCGCGTGTCGCCGGGCAGGTCGGCCAGCAGCCGCTGCACCTCGGCCAGACCCGGGGGCGCCGGCGGCGCGGCGACCACGACCAGGTCCACCGAGCGGGCGGCGACCAGCGTGCGGACCGCGTGGACCAGCAGTGGGAAGCCGCCGAGTTCGCGCAGCGCCTTCGGCGCGCCCGGGCCCAGCCGCTCGCCCTTGCCGGCGGCCGGGACGATCACGGCGACCCGGCCGCGTGCGGCGGCTCCGGTGTCGGCCGCGCCGGCGGCGGACCCGGTCTCGGCGGGATCAGTACTCATGCTCACGGCTCGGGACATTAGCGCACAACAAGCCGCCGGCCCCGGCGGCGGATGCCGCGGGGCCGGATGGCGTGCTCATACTGAAAAGAAACGAAAGTGCTCACAACGCTTCAGAACAAGCGGTCGTGCGGGTGCGAACCTCAGGAAGCCAGGACCTCGTCGAGGATGGCGTCCGCCTTGTCCTCGTTCGTGGCCTCGGCCAGAGCCAGCTCGCTGACCAGGATCTGCCGCGCCTTGGCCAGCATGCGCTTCTCGCCGGCGGACAGCCCGCGGTCGCGGTCCCGGCGCCACAGGTCGCGCACGACCTCGGCCACCTTGATGACGTCGCCGGACTGGATCTTCTCGATGTTCGCCTTGTAACGGCGCGACCAGTTGGTCGGCTCCTCGGTGTGCGGCGCGCGCAGCACGTCGAAGACGCGCTCCAGCCCGCCCTGGTCGACCACGTCGCGCACGCCGACGTACTCGGCCTTCTCTGAGGGCACGCGTACGGTCAGATCACCTTGTGCCACCTTGAGCACGAGGTATTCCTTCGGCTCGCCCTTGATCACGCGGATCTCGATATCCTCGATGAGCGCGGCCCCGTGATGGGGATAGACCACGGTCTCGCCAACTTTGAACGTCATGTGATAAGTGCCCCTTCCGTGGCTCTCCAGGATACCACGCTGTACGCCCGTTCTGAAGACCGTTTGCGCAGGTCAGCGTACCCGTGGGGGCTTGACAAACCCCCCTGTGCCGTGCTCGCGCAGTTCACAGCGCTTCATATCGCGCCTTTTCCGCACCGCCGGCGCGGTGGTCGATCTTGGTCGATCCCGATCGGGGGCGGGGACGGGACTTGCCGGAAAATCGGGGAATCCCACGGGATTACGAGCCCCTTCTCTCTGGGCACAACGCTCTGCAAAGCGCACAATGACGCTACGGCTCCCGACGACGACGCGTGGGGTGGGTGCAGACACCGGTGAACAGTCCAGGCCGCGACAACGGCGATCATTCCTTCGGCTCCTTCGGCGATCCGGGCGACGAGGGCGGCTCCCAGGTCGTGATCGTCCCCGACGACATCTCCGCCCTCGACGCCGAGGTGCGGGCCTACCGGCGGGAGGTCGCGCGGGCCAAGGCCCGGGCGAGGACCCGGTCCGCGCTGACCTGGCCCTTCCGGGCCCTGGCCCGGCTGGCCCGGCGGATCGGGCGGGCCCTGGGCCTGTCCGTCTCCGGCTGAGGCGGGGCGTCCGGCGAGGACGGCACCGGCGGCACGGCTCTGACATCCGTGCCGCCGCACCGTTCGCGGGCCCGCTCTGCGGCGTGCCCGCGAGTGGGCACGTAGCGAACATCACTCCGGCGGATCGGGCCCCGGGCCCGAGGCTGATCCGAGGCCCTTTTACACTGGCTGCGAGCCGCCGTTTCATCGGGTGGTCGGGAAGTCGCACGAATCGGCGGCGTTCCGCGGCCTCACCATGATCGACACCGGCGGCGGCCCTTTGAGCCAGTTGGACCGTCTAGGAGCCGTTCCGCCGTGAAAAGCATTCGCATCGCCCTCGTCATCGCCGCTGTAGCCGGCACCGCAGCGGTCGCGACCGGCTGCGCCGCCGGCGGTGGCGCCGCGACCCTGCAGATCCAGCCGAACTTCGCCGCCGGCGCGGCCGGGAACATCCAGGCCCTGGACATGGTCGTGGTCGTCGACCCGACCACCGACGCCGCGCAGGTGACCGGCACCGTGGTGAACAACGGCGACCAGGACACGACGCTGTCCGGCGTCACGGTCAACGGCAAGTCCGTGGGCGTCTCCGGCGGCGGTCTGACCGTGGCGGCGCACTCGGCGGTGAACCTCGCCGCGCCGAACGGCCCGAAGATGGTGCTCACCGACTCCGGCTCGACCGCCGGCCGCAACTCGCCGGTGGCGCTGACCTTCGCCGGCGGCGCGACCATCTCCGTGGCCGCCTCGACCGAGGCCAACACCGGGATCTACGAGCAGTTCCAGCCGTCCAGCGCGAGCTGACCGCGATGGGGGCCCGGTGAGCCGGCCGTAGTGACGGCGGGCTCGCCGGGCTCAGCCCACGAGCACCGCGAAGAACGCCCCGAGCAGCAGGAACGGCCCGTACGCCAGTGCGGACTTCCGCGTCATCCGGCCGGTGCGCAGCATGAAGAGGGCGAACACGGACGCCGCGAACGTCCCGGCGAAGACGCCGAGCGTCAGCTCGCCCCAGCCGAGGTAGCCCAGGAACAGGCCGAGCACGGCGCCCAGCTTGGCGTCGCCGAGCCCCATCCCGTCCTCGTCCGGCTTGAGGTAGGCCAGCCCGAGGAACAGCCCGCCGGCCAGCGCCGCTCCTGTCAGCCCTCTGATCAGCGGGGTCATGTCACGGCCCAGATACGCCGTGGTGCCCAGGCCGATCACGCCGAACACCGCCAGCGGCGCGGTCAGCTGGTCCGGCAGCCGGCGCACCGCCAGGTCGATGAAGGCCAGCAGCACGCAGCCCAGCGAGAAGGCCAGGAACGTCGGCACCGCCGGGTCGTCGCCCAGCCGGAACCCGACCGCGAAACCGCCGATCGCCGAGGCGGCCGCCACCTGCCACACCGGCGGGCCGAGCCGCTCGCGGCACCGGCCGCAGCGGCCGGTCCACACGGCGAAACGCAGCCAGCCGGCGGGCAGCCGCACGCCGCACGCCGCACAGCGGTGCCGCGCGGGCGAGCCGGCGTCGACCGACATCTGATACACCCCGCGCGCCAGGGCCGGGCCGAGCAGCGCGCCGACCAGCGCGATCGCCACGCCGACGTCCATCGGAGCCTCCTGACGGGCCCGCCGTGAGAGGGCCGTGTCCGCACCGGTCCGGGACGGGGGTCCCGCCGGCGATCCGCGCTTGTCAGGGCGGACCTTATCCCGTGACGCCGCTGGCCGTAGACTTCCGAGTCATGCGTATGACGTTGACGGTGGTGGATCCTGTCCAGGGCACCTGGATGGACGCACTGCTGGACGCGGACGGGGAGTCATCGATCCCACAGGTCGCGGACCAGTTGGGTCGAATGCTGGGGGCGCAGGGGCCGAACCCGGGGTCACCACCCCTCCTGTTCGTGGACGGCAATCTTGTGGACCAGCGCCACTCCTTGGCTTCCTCGCCCTTGCGCGAGGGCTCGGTGGTTTCCCTCCACAATCCCTCGGGCTGTCTGCCCGCGGAGCCTTACGGCACAGTCGAAGTGCGGGTCGCCGGGGGACCCGACGCGGGCGGCGTGCACCGAATAAATCCCGGGTACGCCGACATCGGACGGTCGCGCCGCAACCGGGTGAAGATCGACGATCCGGGCATACCCGACTTCGCTCTGCGGGTCAGCCTGGATGTCCGAGGCGTGATCCGCGTGGCCCCGTACGAGGGCGTGACCGCGCTCCTGGAGAAGCAGCCACTGGTCGGGGAGGCCGAGTGGAAGCCCGGGATGCAGGTCGTGATCGGCACGACGATCCTCGAGGTCGGATACTTCACGCCGCCGGACGCCGCGCTGACGCCCTCTGAGGACGGCGCGTTCCTGGACTACAACCGGCCGCCGCGCATCCTGCCGCCGGACCGCCAGACCAAGTTCAAGCTGCCGGCGCCGGTCCGGGACGACCACAAGCGGCCGTTCCCGATCGTGATGCTGGTCATGCCGGTCATGGCCGCGGTCCTGATGGCCGTGATGATGAAGCGGCCGCAGTACCTCATGATGGCGGCGATGTCGCCCATGATGATGATGGGCAACTTCTGGCAGGAGAAGAAGAGCGGCAAGAAGACCTACAACCAGCAGGTCGCCGAATACGAGGCGAAGAAGGCGCGCATCGAGCAGGACGCGCGCGAGGCGCTGACCCTGGAGCGCAACGCCCGGCGGCAGGAGAGCCCGGACCCGGCGACGCTGCTCGACATCGGCATCGGCCCGCGCCAGCGGCTGTGGGAGCGCCGCCGACGCGACAACGACCACCTGCTGCTGCGGGTCGGGACCCTGGACCAGGACTCCGAGGTCGTGCTGGAGGACCCGGAGCAGGACGAGCACCGGCGCAACGTCGCCTGGACCGTCCCCGAGGCGCCGGTGACCATCCCGCTGAAGGACCGCGGCGTGATCGGCGTGGCCGGCCCGGCCGGCACCCCGCGGGCGCTGGCCCGCTGGATGGTCGCCCAGACCGCGGCCCTGTCCAGCCCGGACGACGTGCAGTTCGTGCTGCTCACCGACTCCCACGCCCAGCAGGACTGGGAGTGGATGCGCTGGCTGCCGCACCTGCGGCCGTCCTCCGGGCAGAACGCCAGCGCCCTGATCGGCACCGACGCCGAGACCGTCGCCCAGCGCATCGCCGAACTGGGCCAGCAGGTCAGCTTCCGTATGAAGGAGCACATGGCCAGCGGCGGCGGCGGGCCCGACGGCCAGGTCACGTTCAAGGACCCGGACATCGTGGTGATCCTGGACGGCTCGCGCCGGCTGCGCTCGATGCCCGGCATGATCCAGATCCTGCAGCAGGGCCCGATGGTCGGCATCCGCTCCATCTGCCTGGACGCCGAGGACCGCTTCCTGCCCGGCGAGTGCCAGGCGATCGTGGTCGTGGAACCCGAGGGTCTGCGCGTGCAGCAGGTCGGCCGGGACATGCTGCGCGGCGTGCGGCCGGACGCGGTGTCGCCGGTGTGGTGCCAGCGCCTGGTGCGCGGCCTGGCCGCGGTCCGCGACGTCTCCGGCAACGAGGAGGCCAGCGGCATCCCGAACTCGGCGCGCCTGCTGGACGTGCTCGGCCTGGAGCCGCCGACCAGCCAGGCCATCGCCGCGCGCTGGACCATGGGCGGGGAGACCACCATGGCGATGCTGGGCGAGTCCTTCGACGGCCCGTTCGGCATCGACATCCGCCGCGACGGCCCGCACGGCCTGATCGCCGGTACGACCGGCGCCGGCAAGTCCGAGCTGCTGCAGACGATCGTGGCCTCGCTGGCGGTGGCGAACAAGCCGACCGCCATGACGTTCGTGCTCGTCGACTACAAGGGCGGTTCGGCGTTCAAGGACTGTGTCCAGCTGCCGCACACCGTCGGCATGGTCACCGACCTGGACAACCACCTGGTGGAGCGGGCTCTGGAATCCCTGGGCGCGGAGCTGAAGCGCCGGGAGCACATCCTGGCCGAGGCCGGGGCCAAGGACATCGAGGACTACGGGGACATCCGGAAGAAGAACACGCATCTGAACCCGATGCCGCGGCTGCTGATCGTGATCGACGAGTTCGCCTCGATGGTCCGTGAGCTGCCGGACTTCGTCACCGGTCTGGTGAACATCGCCCAGCGGGGCCGTTCGCTCGGCATCCACCTGCTGCTGGCCACGCAGCGGCCCTCGGGTGTGGTGTCGCCGGAGATCCGGGCCAACACCAACCTGCGCATCGCGCTGCGCGTGACCGACGGCAACGAGTCCACGGACGTCATCGACGACCCCTCGGCCGGCTTCATCTCCAAGTCGACGCCGGGCCGCGCGTACGTGCGGCTCGGTGCCAACTCGCTGGTGCCGTTCCAGGCCGGCCGCGTCGGCGGCCGCCGCCCCGGGGCGAACGTGGTGCAGCAGTCGGCGATCTGGAGCACCCGGCTGGACTGGCCGGCGCTGGCCGCCCCGCCGCCGAAGAAGCCCGAGGGCCCCAAGGTCGAGGACGACGCGGAGATCACCGACCTGAAGGTGCTGGTCGACGCGATCCGCGAGGCGAACGCGGCGATGCAGATCCCGCCGCAGCACTCGCCGTGGCTGCCGGCGCTGCAGGACCAGGTGCTGCTCTCCGACGTGCCGCCGGTGCGCCGCCACGGCGGGCACGACCTGGCGCCGGTGCCGTGGGGCATCGACGACCTGCCCTCGCTGCAGGCGCGGCGCGCGGCGGTGCTGGACTTCGGCTCGCTGGGCCACATGCTCGTCGCCGGCGCGCCCCGCTCGGGCCGCTCGCAGCTGCTGCGCACCATGGCCGGCGCGATCGCGCTCACCCAGAGCACGGCCGACGTCCACATCTACGGCATCGACTGCGGATCCGGCGCCCTGCTCCCGCTGACCGCGCTCCCGCACTGCGGCGCGGTGGTGCAGCGGCAGCAGGCCGAGCGCGCGACGCGGCTGATCAACCGGCTGATGCAGGAGATCAGCGACCGCCAGGAGAAGCTGGCCTCGCAGGGCTACGCGGGCATCATCGAGCAGCGCATGTCGGTGCCGACGGACCAGAAGCTGCCGCACATCCTGGTGTTCCTGGACCGCTGGGACGGCTTCCTGGGCTCGCTCGGCGAGATCGACGGCGGCGTGCTGACCGACCAGATCATGAAGATCATGCGCGAGGGCCAGGGCGCCGGCGTGCACGTCATCATGACCGGCGACCGCCTGGTGTTCAGCGGCCGGATCGCCTCGCTGACCGAGGACAAGATGTCCTTCCGGCTCCCGGACAAGTCCGACTTCGGGCTCATCGGGCTGCACCCGCGCAAGATCCCGGACGAGATCGCCACCGGCCGCGCGTTCCGCGCCGAGTCCGGCCTGGAGACCCAGGTCGCGCTGCTGACCGCGGACGGCTCCGGCCAGGCGCAGGCCGCGGCCCTGGCGGCGATCGCCGAGCAGGCGCGGGCCCGCGACGCGCAGATCCCGCGCTCGCACCGCCCGTTCCGCGTGGACGTGCTTCCGAACCGCATCTCCCTGGCCGAGGCCTGGGAGCTGCGCGACGAGGCCTCGCAGGGCCGGCCGCTGTGGGCGATGGCCGGCGTCGGCGGCGACGAGCTGATCGGCGCGGGCCCGGACCTGGGAGACGGCGTCCCGGCCTTCGTGATCGCCGGGCCCGCCAAGTCCGGCCGCTCCACGATGCTGGCGACCATGGCCCGCACCCTGGTGGTCCAGGGCTCGCAGGTGGTCCTGATCGCCCCGCGCAACTCCCCGCTGCGCAAGATGGCGGGCGAGCGCGGCGTCCTCGCGGTCTTCGAGAACTCGGACTTGAGCGAGGAGGACATGCGCGCGGCGCTGGACAGCGCCGGCGGCCACCCGGTCTGCGTCCTGATGGACGACGCGGAGATGATGAAGGAGGCGCCGGCCGGCCCGGTGTTCCGCGACATCATCAACCTCGGCGGCGACCGCGGTCAGGCCCTGGTCATCGCCGGCGGCGCCGAGGAGCTGAACACCGGCTTCAGCGGCTGGCACGTCGACGCCCGGCGCGGGCGGCGCGGCGCGCTGCTGTCGCCGCAGTCGCCGATGGACGGCGACCTGATCGGGGTGCGGATCGCGCGCAGCCAGGTCGGCGGCCAGATCCAGCCCGGGCGGGCGCTGCTGCACCTCGGCGACGGCGAGCTGCGGACGGTGCAGGTTCCCACGGACTGAGGCAGGCCGAGGCCGGTCCGCTGACGGCGGCCGGGGCTGAACGCCCCGGCCGCCGTCGTCGTTCTGGCCGGCGTCAGGCGCAGGCCGGGTGGCCCCAGCGTCCGTTGTCGAGCTTGGTGATCTTCTCGCCGGCGCTGTAGCCCTGGCCGCAGGAGCAGGTGCCCGCGAACTTGGCCTGGATCGTGAACGCCTTCTTGGGCTTGGCGCTCGTGGTGGCGCCGCTGTTCGAACTGCCGCCGCTGCTCGTGCTGCCGCCGCCGCTCTTTCCGCCACTGCTCTTTCCGCCACTGCTCTTTCCGCCACTGCTCTTTCCGCCGCCGGCGGGCCGGTCCGGCGTCCCCGGCACCTGCGAGGCGTCCGTCCCCTCCAGCGCCTGCTGGCTGATCGCGCTGGCGCTCGCGGCGCGGTCGGCCAGGTCGTTGTACGGGTCGCCGTTCACCTGGTGGGCCGCGACGTGCACGAACAGCACGTCCCGAGTCGCCAGCAGCGCGTCGATCTCCCGGATCAGGTCGGCGTTGGCGACCGGCTTCTTCCCGGCGGTCATCCACCCGTTCCGCTTCCACGACGGCAGCCACTTGGTCACGGCGTTGATCGTGTACTGCGAATCCAGCCGGGCCTCGACCAGCGCCCCCGGCCCCACCTCGACGAGCAGTTCGCGCAAGGCGGTCAGCTCGGCGATGTTGTTGGTCGCGTGCCCCAGGGGCCCCGACCGCCACCGCAGCACGGTCCCGTCGGCGTCGGCCAGGACCCAAGCCCAGGCCGACGGGCCGGGGTTCCCTTTGGTGGCGCCGTCACAGGCGGCGATGAGGCGCTTCTGCGTGCTGGACATCCGTCCATGGTGGCAGACGCCACGCGCCACCACCCGCCATCACCCGTCCTTCGAAACGGACTGGGGCAACACCCGCCGGGTTGGGTACCATGGCGGCGGATCAGATCGGCGCGCCGATCATCCGATCCGGCCGCTGTGGCGCAATTGGCAGCGCACCTGTCTTGTAAA
>Ga0207671_10000189_pt1 | contig 95291 bp, 77 predicted proteins | sample KBSC24metaG_FD_184352 | JGI IMG/M metagenome (GOLD analysis project Ga0207671, IMG submission 184352) | Corn rhizosphere microbial communities from Kellogg Biological Station, Michigan, USA - KBS C2-4 metaG (SPAdes) (version 2) | ecosystem: Host-associated > Plants > Roots > Rhizosphere > Soil...
ACAGTTGAGCTGAAGGATATAGAACTGCTGAACAGTGTGGGTGCCACAGTATACAGAGGCAAAGCAGATGGCAACACAGGCTTCACTATCAATGTGAGCAGTTTTGCAGCAGGCCACTATATACTGCATGCTAATACTTCAAAAGGCTACATCAACAGAATTGTAGAGGTAGTGCATTAGACACTATAATAAATAGTTATTGCAAAGGGGCCGCTGGATGCGGCCCTTTACTTTTCCGCATGTTAAATATCCGTATAGAATATATTCTACAATAAAGTTGTTCGATTTGTTAAATTTTAATGATAACTTACGGTTACTCATAAGTGGGGACTTATGAATAATTAGTTATCACGTTTTTATTAATTCGAGCAATATATGAAGCAAAAACTTACTCTATTATTTGTTGCATTATTTGCGCTGGCTGGGGGTAACCGCAGCTATGCTCAGAATATTATGCGACAAAGCTTTGACACTACCAACATTAAAGCCAACACTGGAGCTTTTGGTTGGACTGACAGCGTTGACTATGGCTACTGCTGTGCAACTAATAACTATGATTGGTATTATGGCCCTGCATTAGGCTCGCCAAATTCTGTTTGGTCTGGCACGTCACCGGTTTCGTCAAATTTTTCTGAAACATATCCGAACCCTGTTCCACATACAGGTAAAGGAATGGCGCAGTTTAATACCTTTTATATGTATGGTCCATACTGTTGCGGCATAAATCCCGGACATACAGAACTTCACACTCCAAGTATAAGCATTCCTTCTTCCGGAAAGACCGCTGTTTCTTATTGGCTATATGTAACCAGGCCATACGTTTATTCCTCACCATATTACACAAGTGACTCCGTTGCTATATGGATCAATAGCGGTCCAAGGTATTCAGGTGGTACGCACTTGTCTAAAAGGGCAACTGATAATGTAACTACTACTCTTGGTTGGGTACAATATACTGATACGCTTCCTTCATCTTATTCTGGTACCAACGCATATATATCATTTGTGGGTTGGCCAGGTTATTATTGTTGCGACAATGCAGATATAAATATGGATGATGTAACTGTTGACCACTATACGTCTTGCAGTGGCCAGCCGCACGCAGGCTATATCACTGGTCCGGCTCACATCTGTCAAAATAAACAATTTACCTTAGTCGACACTTCACTCACTTATCTTTTAGGTATGAGTTTTCAGTGGCAAAGCCGCCCATCAGGCAGCAGCACTGCCTGGACAACCATTAGTGGTGCTACAGGTAACTCCTATAGCACTACGCTGGGTTCAGTAGGCTCTACAGATTATCGTGTGTATGCAACCTGTGCAAACAGCGGTCAGACAGATACCAGCAATGTAATCACCGTAATAGCAGATCTTTTCTATAAATGCTATTGCGCTGTACCTACCACCAATACTACATTGGGTGGCAGCACGCCTCCTACTATAGATAGTGTTTCGATCGTAGGCACAACCTTGCAAAACCGCACGCCGCTTGCAATGCCCGCACCATACTACTGGGGTCAGTATCCGGATACGCTGAACACCACAACTAATCTTACTCAGGGTGGTTATTACAATATGTATGTACGGTATGCAGGTGCTACCAGCTATGGTATGGCATGGATAGATTACAACCGCAATGGTACTTTTGAAACATCAGAATATATAGCAGTTAATACGAGTCTTGCATTTTTTGGCCTTGCTTCGTTTATAGTGCCTGTTACTGCAGGTCTTGGTAAAACAGGTCTTCGTTTCCGCAGCAGCAATATATACAGTCCTTCATCTGGCTATGCTTGTTCTAATTTCGGAACATCTTCCGGTGCTGGAGAAACAGAAGATTATATAGTGAACATAATACCGCAGCCAACACATGATATTGGCGCAGTGTCATTGGTTACGCCTGCAAACGGCTCCGCTTATTGTGCAAACAGGGTAGATACTGTTACAGCTAAAGTGTACAATTTCGGTAGCTCTTCAGAAAGCAATTTCTATGTATATGCTTCATATATTGATTCTGCTGGTGTCGTAAACACCATATTTACTAAATATACAGGCACACTTGCCTCAGCTTCTTCAGCCAATATATATATAGGTACTATCAATCCTCCATTTGGTGGCAAATATCAGATCAAAACATACACAGTGCTCTCGTCAGATACCATTCATGTAAATGATAGTTCTACCAGCACACTGATCCTTACCAACCTGCCTACACTGCCATCTGTAGTGTCAGACACCGTTTGTCCTGGCGCTTCAGCAGCTATTGTGGGTGTGCATAATGTATCGGGTTTAAAGTTCTTCTGGTACACAACCACTACCGGCACTACATCGTTTAAAACAGATACAACTGTATCAATAGCGTATCCTACGCGCGATAGTATTATTTATGTAGCGGCAGTTGATAGGAATGGTTGTGCAAGCAACAGGGTTCCTGTTACCATTGCAGTGCGCAATCCGCCGGTAGTAAATCTTGGTCCTGATGATAGCCTGTGTGAATCTCCAACATTTATGTTAGATGCGGGCAATCCCGGTGGCTCTCATTACCTGTGGAGCACAGGCGATACTACTGAAAAGATACATGTAAGCACCAGCGGTACTTATAGCGTAAGCGTATTCCACTATTGTACATCATCAGATACCATTAATCTCTCCATCAGGCCTTTGCCTAAAGCGCTGGGCATTAGCTATGTTCGTTCAGGCAGCACTTACCTGTTCAATGTAGCAGGAGGTCAATACATCAACTCTTATCTGTGGATGTTCGGCGATGGTGATACCTCTACACAGGCTAGCCCGTTGCATACTTATAAGACTTCAAGTGTGTATCAGGTGAAGGTGGTATTGTACAACAGTTGCGGTAACGATACAGTTACCTGGTCTATCCCAACAGGTATCGGTTCACTTGCGCAGCAGGACAATCAGATTAAGATTTATCCAAACCCTGCCAGCAGCAATTTGACTATAAGTTCAGACAACAATACAGTTGAGCTGAAGGATATAGAACTGCTGAACAGTGTGGGTGCCACAGTATACAGAGGCAAAGCAGATGGCAACACAGGCTTCACTATCAATGTGAGCAGTTTTGCAGCAGGCCACTATATACTGCGTGCTAATACTTCAAAAGGCTACATCAACAGAATTGTAGAGGTAGTGCACTAATAAATAAGTTTAGTATGGTTTAATACACAGCGGGCTGAGTAATCAGCCCGCTGTTTTTGTTAGCACTAATCCCTTTACCTTTGCGCAGAAATTGAAAGATCATCAATATGAGCAATAAAGAGATAGAGCCGGGAAAAGTACTGCAGTGGATAAAGGAAAACTACGAGGGTAAAGATGTCTATGATTCGCGCTCACCAGCCGGCAATTGGATGCAACTAAGGTTGGAGCATATCGAAAAAGGTAAAGCAACTATATCACTTATAGTGAGAAAAGAAATGACCAATCCTTATGGCAATATACATGGCGGCATGATGTCGCTTGTAGTTGATGAATGTATTGGCTGGGCCGTTATCAGCCTCGATGCTGAGCATCACTACACATCAATGAATCTCAATGTCGATTTTTTATATGCAATAAAGGAAGGGGCCAGGCTCCAGGCTACTGCTACCGTTATGCGTCACGGCAAGAAAATCGTTAATGCAGCCTGCGAGGTGCACGATATGCAGGGCAACCTGCTTGCAAGGGCCAGCAGCAACCTCATAGCTACAAATATGAAAATTGTAAACGATTGATTTTTATTGCTAATGTATTGATGCTTTACATCCATTTTTCTCTTTTTACATTTTAGTTTTTTATTTTTACGCCCTTATGCTCAACGGGAAAAAAATAGTAGTGGTATTACCCGCATATAATGCGGCCTTAACGCTCGAGCGTACCTATAAAGAAATACCCTTCGATATTATTGACGACGTTGTACTGGTTGATGACAACAGTCGCGATGAAACAGTGGAAGTAGGAAAGAAATTAGGTATTCGCCACATCGTAAAACATGAGGTGAACAAAGGCTACGGCGGCAACCAAAAGAGCTGCTACAGCAAAGCCTTGGAGATAGGCGCCGACATTGTTATTATGCTCCATCCTGACTATCAGTACACTCCCAAGCTGCTGGTAGCTATGTCTTCAATTATTGCCAATGATGTTTACCCTGTAGTGCTGGCCTCTCGTATATTAGGCAACGGCGCATTGCGCGGCGGCATGCCAATTTATAAATACATCTTCAATCGCTTCCTCACGCTATTCGAAAACATCATGCTTTGGGAAAAGCTCAGTGAATACCATACCGGTTATCGCGCTTTCTCTGCAGATGTTATCCGCTCTATAGATTTCACACACAATAGTGACGATTTCGTTTTCGACAACGAAATGATCTCTCAGATATTTATGAACGGTTTTGAAATTGCTGAAGTGACATGTCCTACAAAGTATTTTGAAGAGGCATCCAGCATCAATTTCAAACGTAGTATGAAGTATGGCAGGGGAGTATTGCGTGTATCGCTTGCACATCGCTTCCACAAGTGGGGCTTGGTGAAAAGCAAGCTTTACGGAAAACCACAAAGCAGTCTATAACGTAATAAGAACATAAATAAAAGAGCCGCTCTAATACAGAGCGGCTCTTTTATTTATTACAATTTGTATTACTTCAGTGTTACAACCGGCGTTACAGCTTTCACCTCTTTCTTTACAGGTGTAGGTGTTTTCACCGTAGCGGTATTGCCACCCAGGTGTGCAATAGTTGGTGCTATTACCAGCGCCACAATAGACATAAGCTTAATAAGGATGTTCATTGATGGACCAGATGTATCTTTAAATGGATCACCCACAGTATCACCGGTTACAGATGCCTTGTGCGGTTCTGATTTTTTATAGTATATCTCACCGTTTATTTCCACACCTTTTTCAAATGATTTCTTTGCATTGTCCCATGCGCCACCTGCATTGTTCTGGAACATACCCATTAGGACACCGCTCACAGTAGCACCTGCCAGGAAACCACCCAGCGCTTCAGCACCCAGGCCGGGCATGAAACCAATGATTAATGGAGCTATAATAGCTATAGCGCCCGGTGCTATCATCTTGCGTATGGACGCTTGCGTAGATATAGCCACACACTTATCATATTCAGGTTTGCCTGTACCTTCCATTATACCAGGTATGCTGCGGAACTGACGACGTACTTCTTCTACCATGCTCATCGCAGCTTCACCTACTGCACGTATAGCCAGCGATGAAAAAATAAATGGTATCATACCGCCCACGAACAAGCAAGCCAGCACATTCGCCTTATAAATATCAATACCCGTAATACCCGCCACACCCACAAACGCAGCAAACAAAGCTAGCGAGGTCAGCGCTGCAGATGCAATGGCAAAACCTTTACCTGTAGCAGCGGTAGTATTACCCACAGCATCCAGCGTATCTGTTTTTTCACGTACTTCTTTTGGCAGTTCGCTCATTTCAGCTATACCGCCCGCATTGTCCGCTATCGGGCCAAAGGCATCTATCGCCAGCTGCATCGCCGTTGTGGCCATCATACCTGCAGCTGCAATAGCTACACCGTAAAGCCCCGCACATGCAAATGCACCCCATATGCCACCTGCCAGCACTATAATTGGCAGGAAAGTACTTTCCATACCCACAGCCAGGCCACCAATGATATTGGTCGCATGTCCGGTAGATGATTGTCTTACTATGCTCAACACTGGGCGTTTACCCATTGCAGTATAATATTCAGTAATGATGCTCATTAATGTACCCACCAAAAGACCCACTACAATAGCGCCAAACACGCCATTCTTTGTAAAGTCGTGGCCGCGCAGTGTCATAGTATCCGGCATCAGGTAGTTTACCAGAAAGTAAGACGCGATAGCGGTTAGCACTATCGATCCCCAGTTACCCATATTCAGCGCTTTTTGTACCGCCGTTGTACTCACACCTGCTTTATCAGATACACGTACAAAAAGTGTAGCAATCATAGAAAATATAATACCCATACCTGCTATCAGCATTGGCAGCAGTATAGGGGCAAAACCATTAAATGCATCTGTAGATATCGTTTCCTGCCCCAGCACCATTGTAGCCAGTACGGTGGCCACATAAGAGCCAAACAGGTCAGCGCCCATACCGGCTACGTCTCCTACGTTATCGCCCACGTTATCAGCAATCGTTGCAGGGTTACGCGGATCGTCTTCTGGTATGCCTGCTTCCACTTTACCCACCAGGTCAGCACCTACGTCTGCAGCTTTGGTATAAATGCCGCCACCCACGCGTGCAAAAAGCGCAATGCTTTCTGCGCCCAGTGAAAATCCGGTTAGTACTTCTATAGCGCGTCTTACACCGTCATTTGTAGCTATTACATCAGGTGCAAACAGGTGCAGTAATATAATAAACACACTGCCTAGGCCCAGCACTGCAAGCCCTGCCACTCCAAGTCCCATTACAGAGCCACCACCAAACGATACTGCCAATGCTTTGCTCAGGCTGGTACGCGCTGCATGCGCTGTACGCACGTTGGCTTTGGTAGCTATGCGCATACCTATAAAACCCGCCAGTGCGCTAAAGAAGGCACCTATCACAAACGCTATAGCAATCATCCAGCTCGATCCCGGGTTGCTCGACCCCATCACTGCCAGCAAAAGACCTGCTATCACCACATAAATTGCCAGTATTTTATATTCTGCTCTCAGAAAGGCCATAGCCCCTTCTGATATATATTTCGATATTTCTTTCATCCGGTCTGTACCGGCATCTTGTTTTGATACCCAGGCACTTTTGCCCATGGTATATAGTAAAGCAATAATGCCGAAACACGGCACGAGATAAAGAATGTTCATATTTGTTATATGGTTATAAAATAGTGGGCAAATATAGCTGTTTACATTAGAAATTCATATTTATTCACCCTTTTGGCTATGTGTTTATCTCGGTCATAAAACACTATTTATGAATAATATTTCCACAGGTATCAATGTTAAAGCATTCCTTTATTTTCTTATTAACACTTACAATATCTGTTCTGTAGTTTCTGCTCACTTATATTTGTAATGCTATGTTCAAGCGCAAATGGCGCAATATCATCATCGTTTTGGTGCTCCTTGTAGTGGCGGGCACTTGGGCTACAGACTATTGGGTCACCAGGTCCACCCAAAAACAGCTGTATTCCGATGTTTATAGCATTCCTGCGAATAAGGTAGGCCTGCTACTGGGCACTTCTAAATTCCTGCCCAATGGTTTGCTCAATCCTTATTACGAGTATCGTATTGAGGCAGCGCTCACTTTGTACCGTTCTGGCAAAATTCAGTATATCCTCGTTAGCGGAGACAATAGCACCGAGCACTACAACGAGCCCGACAAGATGAAGCGTGATCTCATTGCCCGCGGCGTTCCTGCAAACAAGATATTTACAGATTACGCCGGGTTCCGTACGCTGGATAGTATCGTAAGATGTAAAGAGGTTTTTGGAGAAGATCACATCACCATCATCTCGCAGCCTTTTCATAATGAGCGTGCACTTTTCATTGCCAATAGAAAAGGCATCACGGCAATAGCCTTCAATGCAGTAGATGTGAACGCAGAAAACGGCTTTAAGGTTTTAATGCGTGAAAAAATGGCCCGCGTAAAAATGCTATTCGATCTCCTGCTCAATATCAAGCCCAAATACTATGGGCCAAAGATCAGCATCCACTAAGCTACTCCAGCCTGAACACAGGATACCTCATATACTCCGGCTCCGCATACTTCGAGTGCTTATAAACAAACTCCAGTTGTGCGGTGCCATTCTTTGCAAAGGCAGTATCCGCCCTTTGTTTTTCTTCCAACAATTGCCGCAGCTGCGCATCATTTTTTAGCAGCTTCGCAGCTGTTTCTTCAAACACATAATCGCTGAAATATTCCTTCTCCTGCAGCACAGCATCAAAAAATCCCCAGGCGAAAAATGCATCCGGCGCTGTCGGTTCCAGTGTCTCCACCATGTATCTTTTAGCCAGCTGATCAGTGGGTATTATATAGTCTCCTTTTATCAGCTTTATCTTTTCTGTGCTTTTCTGCGCCTGTACGTTTCTGTGCAGGTAGTGTTTTTCATAAGGGTGGGGTACTGTTTCATACTTGTCTATATGGTACACGGTCAGTTCCAGCGTAGTGTCATGGTCCACTTGCTGCATCGCCACATCATTCCATTTCAGGCGCTCTATCACGTCCACCCATCCTTGTTTTATTACATAGGCTCGTGGCACGTTTACCTTTTCTGTTGCTATAAAATGATTATAAAAAGGTACGTCCTTAGTAAATGGCTTTTCATGATCATAATAAAGCCGCTGCTGTCCAGACACTTCACTCTTCTTATATTCCGGTGTATAACCTTTAAAAGGTATCATCGCATATTTAGTGGTATCTGCTTTCCAGTTCAGCGTTAGCTCTGTCTTTTTAGCCAGGCTCGTTCTGTCTTGTATACGCGCTTCCTGTATAGCATCTGCATTTGCAGCCGCCAGTTTTATAAAACTGCGCATCAGGGCATATGTAGCTTCCACTCTTTGTTTGTAAGGTTTCAGCATATGTGTTTCAGGTACAAAGGCCATTGTCTGCCACATAGCCGCATACCCACTCGAAAATCTCGGCAGGTCATAGAATTCTGTCCAGCCATGGTCCGGCGTAGTGCTGAAGTCATTCACATATGGCACCAGGTCATAGCCCTTCTTTTTCATGTCTGCATATATCATTGGCACAAAGGTCTTATCCATGTACTTGCCTGTCGCGCCGCCCAGCTTATTATACTGCGTAGCCAGCAGGGTCATTATATGTTGGTAGTCTGCACCATCGCTCACATGGTTGTCTATAAACACATCTGGGTCCAGTCTCCGAAAAAGTTGCTCCAGCGATCGTGTTTCCCTCGCGTCCAGTTTTATAAAGTCCCTGTTCAGGTCCAGGTTCTGTGCGCTCCCGCGAAATCCATATGCTTCCGGCCCATTTTGGTTCGCCCTGCTATAGCTATTCCTGTTCAGTGCACCGCCTATATTAAAGATCGGTATCACCGCCAGCACCACATTGTCCGGCACTTTTATCTTCCCGCTCGCCGCATCGCGCAGCAGCATCATGCATGCATCTATTCCATCAGGCTCACCGGGGTGTATGCCATTATTAATAAGCAGTATCATCCTCCCCTGCTTTTTCCAGCTCGCCAGGTCAAAGTGCGAATCATTGCTATAGTATATCACATGCAGTGGGTAGTAGGTATCAGTTCCACCTATCTCTTCCAGTTTTAAAGTGCTATACCTTGAGCTCAGTTGCCGGTAATAATCTATCACTTGCGCATAGGTAGCACTTTGTTTTCCTTCAGATTGCTCATATGGGGTCATCTGTGCCCCGCAATGCAAGGAAATTAAAGTCATAAGCGCCGCAATTATTAGCCTGTTTTGCATGGTTTTACGATGTTTTACCGGTTTTAGAAGCATAAAATTATATTTTGCACCGCATTCTTGTGGCTTTGCTTGCAATAATATCTGCAAACCTTTATCTTTATTCATCATTTTTATAATGAACTTTTAATTCATAGACAATCATCAGCCTAATGAGAAAAATATTTTTACCGCTTGCATTGTTAGCCATTTTCGCCATCTCCATTTCTTCCTGCACACAGGACAATAGCTATGACGCGCAGCCACAGGCATCGTCCAATAGTTTGAATGCCGTTATTAATGGTTCAGAATGGGATGCTAAATATGCAGGTGCTGTAAGTACTTTCAACAGCGTTGATGGTTCTACGGTATTGCTCATTACAGGCACTACAAATATAGATGCTTCCACAAATGAAGCCGTTGCCATCACGGTGAGGAACCCAATAGGCATTAACACCTATCAGATTTCAGATACAGGGGCCAATAATGGTGAATTTTACTATGGCAAGGCTGGTGCTAAAGTGCATATGGCAAAAAGCGGCAGTGTTACATTTACTAGCTTTTCGCTCACACACGTTGCAGGATATTATACTATAAATACAGACTCTGTTAACATTACCTCAGGCGCCTTCAGTGTGGATGTAGTAAAGCAATAACAAAGACCACAATATATTTTTAAAGCTGCCGCAGTTACGGCAGCTTTATTTTTAATACTTCTTTACAATTATATTTATCTAATACAGCGTATCTTTAATAAAATCGATTTTTTATGAAGTATGGGTTCTTCGCGGCGGTGCTTATTACATTAAGTGTATTCTTTGGCGCATGCAACAAACCTAAGTCTCTCGGTCCCCAGTCTATGACTGCCATGATCAATGGCAAGCCATGGTCTGCCACAGTGTATCTGGCTTCCAAAAATGTTTACGGTTCACAGAATGCGCTTAGTATTTCAGGTTCCTCAGCTACCGGCGATGAAATTTATATAAGTCTCGCAAACTTTAGGGGTACCGGTGTATATGACCTCAGCTATGGTGGTGAAAACTTTGCCAAATACAGTAGCTACTCCACAGATCATTATGCCCGTAGCGGCACCTTAACTATTGATGGTAGTTCTATAGTAAATGTGCAGGGTTCTTTTGAATTCGTAGCAGATTCTTCATCAGCAGTCGTGCAGCAGGGTACTTTTAATATTGTCATTCAATAAGTTATACTCCTTAAATCCCTTATGAAAAATAGTATACTCACTATCGTATTTCTATTACCTCTTCTGGCCACAGTTTCCTGTACCAAGAGCATTGCTATTCCTATAATTGAAACTACTTCTGATACAATGGGTGCTTCCGTTAATGACAAGGCGATGTATGAGTTACACTTTTCATTTGCTAATAATAGTGCCAACTCTACTGTTAGTGGTCTCAATTTATACGCCTACAATGATTCAGGAGGCATTAGTATTAATCTTCTAGACTATCACGGAGTAGGTTATTACTCCTTTACCGGCGCCGATGGAGCATCCTATACTGCAATTCATCCAGGTTTATCAGGTACTTTTATAGCGCGCTCTGGTGGTGTAAATGTTACAAAGGCTGCCAGCTCTTATATACAAGGCACTTTTTCGTTCGTTGCAGGTTCATACAACATTTCCAACGGCATTTTTAATATTGTACAATAAAATCAAAATATGGCTTGGCAGGAAATAGATAACAAATTAACGCAGACCTTCACTTTCAAAGACTTCTCAGAGGCATTTGCATTCATGACGCGTGTAGCCTTGCTGGCAGAAAAGCATGATCATCATCCTGATTGGAAGAATGTTTACAATAAAGTAGAGATAGCGCTAAACAGCCACGATAAAGGCAATATTGTTACCGACCGCGACAGGAAACTTGCAACAGAAATAGATGCTTTATTAACAAAGTAATTACTGCTGTTTCAGGAAGCTTTTTATCCCATCTTTCAGAAAGTTGAAGTATTCCATCCAGTCTGGCGTATAGGTTTTATGATCTATTACCTTTCCTTTATTGTCAACTATTACAAAATATGGTTGTGAATCGACCTCATATTTTGTCATCTGTATATCTGCGTTTTTGTCGCCTATAGTTTTTAATTGTTTGTTTAAAGCTTTAGAATAGTGTTGCTCTTTTACTGGTAGTGCCGTTTCGTCATCGCAGCTTATATCTGCCAGTATATAATTGCGTAGTTCATCCCTTACCATATCATAGCCAAATACAGTACTTTCCATCTTCCTGCAAGTGACGCAATATTTTCCATTAAAATATACCAGCAAAGGGCGCTTGCTTTTTCGGGAGCAGGCTACGGCTTCGTCATAGTTGGTGAAACTGGGTAAATAAAAATTATTGATCACCAGCTCATTGGTATCGCAGTAGGGCGCCAGCCTTTTTCTTTCTTCTTCAAGTATGTCACGCTGTATATTTATAAGAGATTGCGTAGCACTGTCGCCTTCAGCTTTTTTTCTTGCGTCTATTCGTGCACTGTATTTGCTGAATACTTCCCGGTAAGTCCATCCTTTGTCTATGTTGTCTTTCAGCAATTGTTTTACGGCAGCCAGGTCCGTCGGGGAATATCCTATTTCGCTGAATATTTTTGTGTCCTCATCCCACGTCTGCAGGCTCGCGGTCTTGTTCTTCAATGCAAGTAGGGTAGTAGTCTGTTGTTTCGCTTTCTGGTACTCGGGCGCCGACTTTATAGCGTCAATGTATTTTACATAATCACCGTAGCTTGGGCTACTGTTATTATTTTCCTGCACTTCTTTTATCAGAAACGGGGCCATCACGGTATTGTTCCCTACCATCATTACGTCCACACTGTCTAGCCCGCAGCCTGCCAGCTGTTTCAGTTTTTCGGCTACAACCTTCGGTTGCCCCGACTCTATTTTTTCTTTCAGCAGCGTCTTGCAATCCTTGCCCTGCCCCATGCACAAAGCAGGGAAAATGCAACTCAGAAAAAGAAGCCCTTTCGTTATTTTCATCACTGCAATTTAGTAAAAAAGCGGTCTTTTATGCTTGCGCATAGCCTCGTTTAAAACGTAGGAATTGAGCGCAATAAGCTAGCACCACTGACAGCAATTTGTCCATGTTTTGATCTGGTGTCTTCAGCCGTATATCTATTTCATATTCGTAATTCAGCGTACGCCATACATACCGCACATAAATGCTGGCGACCTCATATCCATCATTGTCCATTACTATCAGGTCATATCGCCATATACTTTTTCTTCGCATGGTAAAGCTCATGCCATTTTCAAACCATATGGTCATTCCGGCACCCAGGCTATATTTTAATAATACAATTGGCACACCGTCACGGCTTATTTCCACTTTGTTTAGCCAAAAACCTGTTGGCCTTACATCATATACAGCATTATCACTGGTATATATTTGTGCCTTTCTCGAGAAAATGGAAGTATACACAACTTGGCCCACCACTTCCTTTCGCTCGTTATACACCGTAAGGTTACGGTTCATTTGCCCCTTAGCTGAGTATTGCATGTCAATAATAATTGTTGCCGGAAATTAATTATCGCGATTCATATTCTTTCCTCAGTATCGAATAGCTCGCCGAATCATCATATTCAGTCCCGGTGTAGTAGTGCGAACGCAATACACCTTCATATACAAAATGGTTTTTCTCCAGCAGCCTGCGCGATGCCACATTAGTTGGCGTCACCATGGCCTCCAGCCGGTTCAGTCCCATCTGTTCAAAGCCATATTGTATCACGGGCTGTATTGCCTCATGCATTATGCCTTTACGTTTATGTTTATCATCATTTAGCGCATAGCCTATTTCAGCGCGCGCATGTTCCGGGTAATATCTAAAGTAGCCACAGAAGCCTATCACTTGCCTGTCATCTTTATCCAGTAGGTAAAAGACATGCATTGGCATCTGCCGCTGCAGCGATATTTTATATTTTTCCCGTTGTGCCGGGTAGCTTGCCTCATCTAGTCCCAGGTAAGCAATTTGTTCCGGCATCGTATAGTGTTCAAACACATAACGTATAGTCTCTGGCGTGTCCAACCGCAATACTAGCCGCTCCGTTTCAATTACAAAATTGCTCATGGCGCTCGTGGTTTGTAGATCTATTTTCTTGAGATTACTTCAAACAATTTCTGCTTATCATTTTTAAAAGTTTCTATCTCCCCAATTCGTGATAATACAAAGCTTCTGAGATAGTTATTGGGCGTTGCTAAATGATTACTTTTTTTGTTTTTTAAATTAGTATTAATTGCCTGAAAGGTTCTGATAATCCCCCACGGAATTCCCCACCATCCTAAGATTAATGACAACAACAAGGCCTTATTATTGGCTTTATCCAGTGCAGCAGGGCTGCCTACAATAACCTCCTTCCTGCAGTTTGTGAACACTATAAAGCTCATAACTGTACTGGTAAGTGTTGCATTCAGCGGCTCGTTATTATCTCCGGTTATGGGGCAGGGAAGCGTCCGCACCAGGTCGCAATAGGTATCTATCTCTTCCAGGGTGTACGATTTTTGTTGTGCCTCAACTCCGTTTATCAAATTCGTACTTAGCTTACGTCGGCCTACTTCATCCTTTACTACTTGAAGCGCTTCGGACGTTAAACCCGCTGCATCTTGAGTTAATTGTCGTATCAACTCTTCATCAGACATTTTTTCATAAGTCTCTTTTACAAATTGGGCGCTCATTCCTTGACTCATATAATTTCAGGTGTTGTTGTATAAATATACAGATCATATCATATTTAGCGATTGCGAGGAAAATAATTTCTTCTATATAGTGTCCCCTTCTTTCTCGCTCTTTCGGATCTGCAATTTGAAGCCATCTACAGGGAATTTGCAATTCCTGCTCGCAATAAGGCAATAATGCGTTTCTTCTTTTTGCATCTCACCACTAGGCCCCCGCTGTGATTTTTTACTTTTTAACTATCTAAGCGTTCCTTCAAAATTGCATGGTAATATTAGTACCTTGCCGCGCCATTATGTAACTATTAATATACCCAACTTTAAAGTACGCTATATGAGAATTTTATTTGCCTGTATCCTGCTCCTTATTCCCTTCGTCGGGAATTGCCAATTACGTTTTAAAAGATTTCCCGCTAAGTTTGGCGACACAGAAATTGTGATTCAACGCTCAAGCGATAAAGAGATTATGCGCTTCACAGACGCTCATCCTGATGCTGCGTTTGTGTTTAGTATATTACCCTTACAACGGAGTTTGGATATTTGTCACACTCAGTATAATAAACATGAAAGGCTATGTTGTATTGAGACTTGTGAAATGCATCTTGGAAAAATATACAGTTTGGATGCCTCAGTGGATCTGTCGTATTACAGAAAAGAATTGCAGCTATATAGAGATTACCAGAACGCATACGACGCTCCCAGGCTTAAACGTGAGCAGAAAACTAATGACAGTATTCGATTTGTTAGCTCAGAACAGTTGCGCATCAAAGATAGTACCAAAAGAGCGGAAGATAGTACGCTAAGAGCGGAAGGAAAGGAAAGACAGCGTATAGCAGAACTGGAAAGCCGGCAGCAGGATTCCATTTTCCATATAGAAGAGGCTGCCCGTATAAGACACGACAAAGCAATGTACACAAAAAAATATGGCGCACGAATAACAAGTCTTATTATGAATCAGCATGTTGTATTAGGCATGACAAAAGACATGTGTCTTGCCGCATGGGGCGAACCTGGCGCCCGTAATACCGCTTTGGTTAAGGGCACGGTGGTAGAAACTTGGGTCTACAGTTTAGGGCAGTATCTTATATTCAGAAATGGTAAAGTAGTAATGATAAACGAATAGCAAATTATTTCCCCTTTTTATTCCCATAAAGGTCTTTCAACAGAAGACTATTATGCTCGCGTAAGGCATTTGCAAACCGGCAATACCTTCCTCTAAGCGCATCACTTTTCTGAATTTTTAATTTTTCATTTTCTCGAGGAATGTGGATATGTTTATTTGGAACTGGCATGTTAACAAACGTACCTTGCTTCATCAGGGCCAGCATGTCGAGCGGTAGCAAGACGTCTCTTGAGCTTATGCACTTAGATGTATAGAAAAGGTTCTTTGACATATATAAACCCAATTCCCAGTAGGACAAAATCTCCCAGTGGGAAGAAAATGTAACCTTTTGTAACCTTTTGTAACATTATTGTTTTGTATAATATGGTTGCTGCTAAAGGATTTTGACAAATTAGCCTACTCAAAACCTCCCAAAACTATTTTCTTATGAAAATGTTACATTATTACTTATCCCTATCGGTTCATCACCTTCAAACCATCGCTATTTCGTAAATTTGTTACCCAACTTATGGCAGAAAAGAAAACGGCCTCTACGGCAGCAGAGAGGAAGAAGAAAGAGAAAATAGAAGCTACAACACTAAAAAATAACCACATACAGGATGACTTCATTTTCATTAAGGGTGCGCGTATGCACAACCTTAAGAATGTAGACGTCGCCATCCCTAAAAATAAACTGGTAGTTGTTACAGGCGTCAGCGGTAGCGGTAAGTCATCGCTCACAATGGATACCCTGTTTGCTGAAGGCCAGCGCCGCTATGCGGAAAGCCTCAGTGCCTATGCACGTCAGTTCCTTATGCGCATGGACAAACCTGATGTAGACTATATACACGGCATCTGTCCTGCCATCGCTATAGAGCAAAAGGTTACCACCCGCACGCCCCGCAGTACCGTCGGCAGCATGACGGAGATATATGATTACCTCCGTTTGCTTTATGCCCGCGTTGGTCACACCTTTTCTCCCGTCAGTGGCAAAGAGGTAAAAAAAGATACGGTTTCCGACGTGGTCGATTTTGTGCAGACTTTACCCATGGGCAGCAAAGTACAGTTCATAGTGCCGCTCGTTACGCGCTACGGTCGCAGTGTTGACGAGGAGTTGAACATACTTATGCAAAAAGGTTTTTCTCGTGTATATGCTCGTGGTGCGGACGACAAACCCATCCGTATAGAAGATGTACTTAATGGAGAACAAAAGCTGCCGAAGAAGGATGTGTTCCTGCTTATAGACAGGATAGTGGTAAAGGAATTTAATGAAGATGATCTGCATCGCCTTGCAGATAGTATTCAAACTGCGTTTTACGAAAGCGAGGGTGATTGTCTTGTAGAAGTTGATGGTAAGAAATTGCACAACTTTAACAGCCGTTTCGAAGCAGACGGTATGGTTTTCGAAGAGCCAACACCCAATCTGTTTTCCTTCAATAACCCTTACGGTGCCTGCCCTCATTGCGAAGGCTTTGGCCAGGTGCTGGGTATAGATGAAGACCTGGTGATTCCCGATAAAACACTCAGTGTGCATGAAAATGCAATAGCGTGCTGGCGTGGAGAAAAAATGGGTGAATGGCAGCGCGATTTTATTCGCAGCTCCTCCCGTTTCGATTTTCCTATCCATAAACCTATTGTAGATCTCTCAGATTCTGAGCATGCCCTCCTTTGGGAAGGTAACAATTCGGTAAATGGCATCAACGACTTCTTCAAGATGGTGGAGCAAAACCTGTATAAGGTACAGTATCGTGTTATGCAGGCCCGCTACCGCGGTCGTACGATCTGCCCCACCTGCAAAGGCGCTCGTTTGCGTCAGGAGGCATTATATGTAAAGGTGAATGACGTTACCATTGCGAATCTTATGTTTATGCCTGCCAGTGATCTTTACACATGGTTTAAAGATATAAAGCTGTCCGAACATGATGCCCAGGTAGCAAAGCGCATCATCATAGAGATCGATCAGCGTATGAAGACCTTGCTCGATGTTGGCCTTGGTTACCTCACGCTCAGCCGTCTTGCTAATACACTTAGTGGTGGCGAAAGCCAGCGCATCCAGCTCACAAAGTTCCTGGGCAGCAACCTTACCGATTCATTATACATTCTCGATGAGCCAAGTATAGGTCTGCATTCCCGCGATACAGAACGCTTAATAAAGGTCTTAAAATCTCTTCGTGATCTCGGCAACACGGTCGTGGTAGTAGAGCACGATGACATGATGATGCGCGAGGCCGATTATATCATTGACATGGGCCCGCTTGCCAGTCACCTTGGTGGCGAGGTGGTAGCCGCAGGCACTTACCAGCAGATCCTCAAAAACAAAGCAAGCCTTACAGGTCAGTACCTCTCTGGCAATATGAGCATAGACGTGCCTGCCGTTAAGCGCAAACCATCGGGTACTATCAGTATAGAAGGTTGCAGGCAGAACAATCTGAAAAATATAGACGTGGAAATACCGCTGAATGTTATGTGCGTGGTCACCGGTGTTAGTGGTAGTGGTAAGACAACGCTTATCAAGCAAACGCTCGTACCTGCTTTACAAAAACATTATGGCGAAGGGGTAGACAAGCCCGGCATCTATCGCCATCTCGGCGGTGATCTGCAGCGTATTGCTCATGTAGAGATGGTGGATCAGAACCCAATAGGAAAATCGTCCCGCAGCAACCCCGTTACCTATATCAAGGCATGGGATGAGGTACGTAAGCTTTATGCAAAACAGCAGCTTGCTAAAATGCGCGGCTTTGCTGAAAAACATTTCTCTTTCAATACAGATGGCGGCCGTTGCGATACCTGCAAGGGCGAAGGTGAAGTGATAGTGGAAATGCAGTTCCTTGCCGATGTACATCTTGTCTGCGAGGTATGTAAAGGCAAACGTTTCAAAGACGAAGTGCTCGAAGTAACCTACCGTGGCAAGAGCGTATACGATGTGTTGGAAATGAGTGTTGACGACGCTATTGACTTCTTCAAAGATGAGAAAAAACTTTCTGCTGCATTGCAGCCGCTTAGCGATGTAGGTCTTGGTTACATAAAGCTGGGGCAGAGTAGTGATACGCTCAGTGGTGGTGAAGCACAGCGCGTAAAGCTCGCATCATTCCTCGGTCGTGGCAAGGTGAAGGATAAAATACTCTTTGTGTTTGATGAGCCGACAACAGGCCTGCATATTCACGATATTAAAAAGCTACTCGCTTCATTCGATGCGCTTATTGAGCAAGGCCATTCTATCCTTGTTATTGAGCACAATACAGATGTCATCAAGTGCGCCGACTGGGTCATAGATTTAGGTCCCGAAGGTGGCGCAGGTGGGGGCTATCTCTTGTATGAAGGCGTGCCCGAAGGTTTGAAGAAAGTAAAGGAAAGCTATACAGGGCAATACATGTAGACTACAGTGCAGGCATCGAATCAATGAGCTTTTGAGTATACGCGTCCTTGGGATGTTTCAATACTTGCGCTGCATCGCCGCTCTCTATTATCTTACCCGCTTTCATCACCATCACGCGGTCGCTTATATAGTGCACTACAGATAGGTCATGAGAGATGAAAAGATAAGTGAGCTGAAACGCTTGTTGTAGCTCTTTTAGCAGGTTCAGTATCTGCGCCTGCACGCTCACATCTAGTGCTGATACGCTCTCGTCGCATATCAGCAACTGTGGCCGCAATGCTAACGCTCGTGCAATGCCAATACGTTGCCGTTGCCCGCCTGAAAACTGGTGTGGATAGCGTTTCATAGCATCAGCAGGCAGCTGCACCAGCTCCAGCAGCCGCAGTGCTTCCTTACGCAGTTCACTATTGGGTACTATACTATGCACGCGCAGCGGTTCTTCCAGCATATCGCCTACCATCATTCTCGGGTTCAGCGATGCATACGGGTCCTGGAATATCATCTGTATCTGCTTTCGCACATCTCTCCAGTCCGCTGCAGGTGTTGTTGCAAGGTCTTTATCGCCAAAGAGTATTTGCCCGCTATGCACCGGTAGCAGACCTATCAGGCTTTTGCTCAGGGTGCTTTTACCGCAGCCGCTTTCACCTACCAGTCCCAATACTTCACCCTTATATATTTCAAACGAAACATCGTCTACGGCCTTAAAGTATTGCACCGGTTTGCCCAGCATATTGCGTTCCTCTGCGAACCATACTTTCAGGTCCTTCACGCGCAGCAGCGCTTCGTTACTGGCGACTATTTCGGTGTGTGGCTTTATCACTATTGTTGCATGTCGCTCGGCAGCATCAATAAAATCCGCAACAGTTGGCAGGTACTCACCTTTGTGCTTGGCATCAGGTTTGCTGGCAAGTAGCGCTTTAGTATAGGCATCCTTGGGCTGTTTCAATACCTGTTGGGCAGCACCGTATTCAGCCACATTACCTCTGTACATCACCAGCACTTCATCTGCTATTGTCGCTGCCAGTGCAAGGTCGTGCGTTATGAATATCATCGCCGTATTATGCTCTTGCTGCAGGTAGCTCATCAGCTTTATGATCTCTTGCTGCACAGTTACATCCAGCGCAGTAGTAGGCTCATCGGCTATCAGCAGCACCGGGTGATTACACATGGCCATAGCTATCATCACGCGCTGCTTCTGCCCACCGGATAATTGATGTGGGTACCGATCGTATAGCTTTGCAGGCTCGGGTAGCTGCACCTTGCCCAGCCATTCTACAGCCAGTTGCTTTGCTTCGTTCGCAGTAATGGATTGATGCGCAAGTATGCATTCGGCCAGTTGCTTGCCCACCTTCATTATCGGGTTCAATGAGCTCATCGGCTCCTGAAATACCATTGCAGTTTCTCTGCCTCGCAACCTTTGCCAGGTTTTATCATCAATCTTATTAAGTTGGTATTCCTGCGTGCCACTGTACAAGGTTATTCGACCACTTAGTGCCGCAGTCTTAGGTAGTAAGCCCATAAGTGCCAGTGCCGTCAGCGATTTCCCTGATCCGCTTTCACCTACTATGGCCAAAGTCTGCCCCCGCCTGATTTCAAAGCTTATATCGTTTACTGCAGTAAAGTTATTGGCGAATAATACGCGTATGTTTTCGGCCTTTAGTATAGTGCTTGCTTCCTCCATTTAGAACTTCAGATGTTTTACTGTCTGCCCTTTATTTATCAGTTGCTTCAGCGAGTCTATACCTATTTTCAAATGCATCTCTACATAGTTCTTCGTTACGGTGATATCGCTGGCAGCTGTCTTTACCCCTTCCGGCACCATAGGTTGATCAGACACAAGTAGTAATGCGCCTGCCGGTATCTTGTTATAAAATCCTGTACTGAAGATGGTTGCCGTTTCCATATCTATAGCCATGGCTCGTATCTTTCTCAGGTAGTCTTTAAAGTCTTCATCATGCTCCCACACGCGTCTGTTGGTAGTATATACGGTGCCCGTCCAATAGTCACGTGCATAGTCCCTTATGGTGGTTGAAATAGCTTTCTGCAAAGCAAATGCAGGTAAGGCAGGCACTTCTGCTGGCATATAGTCATTGCTGGTACCTTCGCCGCGTATAGCGGCTATCGGCAGTATCAGGTCGCCCACCTTATTCTTCTTCTTAAGGCCGCCACACTTACCAAGAAATAGTACGGCCTTTGGCGCTATAGCAGCAAGCAGGTCCATAACGGTAGCAGCGCTTGCGCTGCCCATGCCAAAGTTTATAATGGTTATGTCTTCTGCAGTTGCACAAGGCATTGGCTTGTCCGCACCTATTATAGGTACTTTGTGCAGCTCCGCAAACCTGTTTACATAATTGCTGAAGTTGCATAGCAGTATGTATTCTCCAAATTTCTTCAGCTCCAGCCCGGTATACCTGGGCAGCCAGTTTTCTACTATTTCCTGTTTAGTTTTCATATCCATACTTATATTCTTTGTTCTGTTCCTTCTATAAAGTTAATAATATTGCCGCATCTTTGCTTTCAGTATCAATACCTTGCCGCGCCGATTTTATAAAATGATAATACTCGACTTTTCAGGGATCCAATTAAAGCTAAAGCAGGATAATGGTAAGCCTCATGTATGGGATCCCATCCGCAAAGCCTGGTACATTCTCACGCCTGAGGAGCATGTCCGCCAGTACTTATTGCGTTATATGCTGGATATTGCTGCATATCCTTCTGGTATGCTCGCGGTAGAAAAGCAAATAAGGGTAGGCGGACTTGCAAAGCGTTTCGATATTGTTATTTATGATCGTTTGCACAATCCCTGGATGTTGGTAGAGTGTAAGGCACCGGAAGTATTAATATCTGAAAGCACATTACACCAGCTTTTAAGTTATCAGCGAAATATGCAATGCCAATATTGGGTACTCACCAATGGTCACCAGTGTTTCTGTGCTGATGCAAATGATGTGCAGCAAATAAAGTGGATGAATACTTTACCTGCTTATGATTTTTGAGTACTCGTCACTGCTCAATACATGCAGCGCTTTTTGCACAACATTGTCATCCTTTGTTGAGATGCTGTAAAAGCCATTTTCCCTGAAATAGAATCTGGCCAGTTGTGCCTTTACAAGCAATTTAAAATACTCAGCATTCTTAGGTTTGCTTAGTAGCCTTATTGCAACTCTCTTTTCAGGCGTCAATTTTAGCGATGCAACATATTTTGTCGTCAGCTCATTCTCACCGTTAAAGCGTAGATCAAAATCATTTATGTTTCTATACTTCTGTACATTCCTGTTCCTTATAAAGTAGTCCCATATCAGCGCCTTCAGGTCTTCACTGTATATCATTGTCAGCAATCCTGCTGAGAAGCGCGTTGTATCATAAGGCACATATATATCAGGTTTTATACCGCCACCACCATATACTACTCTGTGATTAGCAGTATAATACTTTATCGTGTCCTGCATGCCTGTTGTATCGCGGCCTGTTAGCTCTCCCGTTTCAAAACGATGTTCAAAATCTTTCTGGTATGAGTCTTTACCCTTCGCAAAAGATCGTTGTATGCAGCGTCCTGATGGCGTATAATATTTTGCTATTGTTAGCCTCAGCGCCGCACCATCATTCATTTCAAATTGTTCTTGCACCAATCCTTTGCCAAATGTACGCCTGCCTATTATCACGCCTCTGTCCCAGTCCTGTATCGCGCCCGACAGAATTTCGCTGGCAGATGCAGAACTTTCATCTACAAGTATAGCCAGCCTTCCTTTTTCAAACATCCCAAATTCATTTGCTTTGTAGTCTGTCCTTTGCGAGTGTAGCCCTTGCGTGTACACGATCAGCTTTTGATCGTCCAGAAATTCATCTGCTATCATGGTGGCTGCATCCAGGTACCCTCCCGGGTTTTCACGCAGGTCCACTATCAGATGTTTCATGCCTGTAGCTTTCAGTTTTTTTAGCGCAGTTGCAAATTCATCATAGGTATTTGCGCTAAACCGGTTGATCTTTATAAAGCCGGTTACACTGTCCAGCATCAGGCTGCTTTCCACGCTGTATATAGGCACCACATCGCGGGTTATAGCCACCTGTCTTTGCCTGTCAGTATAGGCATTCTGAAGGGTTACATACACACGGCTGTTTTGTTTCCCCTTCAGCATGCTTATTATGTGGTCGGATGTGATCTTTATTCCGGCTACTACGCTGTCACCTACTTTTATCAGTTGGTCGCCTATCTCTACACCTGCGCGTTCCGCAGGGCCGCCTTGTATTACGGATGTAACTTCTATTGTATCGCGTACTATGGCAAACTCTACGCCTATGCCGAAGAAACCTCCTTCCAGGTCTTCATTAGCGCTTTCCAGTTCGTCAGCAGGTATGTAAACGGTGTGCGGGTCAAGATGGCTTAATATGCCTGTTACGGCGTCTTTATAAAGCAGGTTGGTATTTACAGAGTCAACATATTTTTCGTTGATGAGGTCAACTATTTCTTCCAGGCGGTCATTGCGTTCTATTATGGTCTGTATATCGCGCTTGTTACGCAAGGTATCTCGCAAATTAAAACCCAGGGTCATTCCTGCAATCAATACAACTGAGAATAGCAAAGGCATCCACACCTTCAATCCATTCTTTCTCTGTTCGTTCATTTATTCGTAAAAGTGAGGGCAAAGTTAATTGCTATTCTTCATATAACTAATAAGGTATAAATATTAGGCCATAGCAATTAACTAAACCTTGTGTTTAATCTGTCTTGCATCCTCAATTAATAATTAGGAAAAGAGGAAAGGCTGCTGCAAATTTGTATAGTTAATCATTCTTATGGCTTCAATGCTTATTGCCGAAAGCGGCTCAACAAAAACGGACTGGTGCCTGCTGCAAAAAGGAAAAAAACTGGTTTACTTTAAAACCTCGGGTATTAATCCTTACCTGCAGTCTGAGGCCGATATAATGGCGCTCCTGCAAAATGAGTTGCCATGGGACCCCAAGATTCATAAAATTGAATCATTAGCGTATTATGGTGCAGGCACTGGCAATAATGATAAGCAGGCCGAAATAAAGCGTGTGCTGAGCAAGTTCTTTCAAATAAAGAAAGTAGAAGTACAGAGCGACATGATTGCGGCCGCCCGTGCTCTTTGTGGGGATAAAAAAGGCGTTGTCTGCATATTAGGCACAGGCAGCAATTCCTGCTACTACAATGGTAAAACAATTAAAGAGCAAAAAGCTTCCCTCGGTTTTATAGTGGGCGATGAGGGCAGTGGCAATTATATGGGCAAGCGTGTATTGCAGTACTATGCGTATAATACTTTCGATACGGAGCTAAGAATGGTATTCGAGCAGTATTTTGGCAGTGATATTTCTGCTATTCTGCACAAGCTTTACAAGGAGCCCTTTCCCAATCGTTATCTCGCCACCTTTGTCCGTTTACTGGTTGAGAACAGAGGACATTATATGGTTGAAAATATTATCGAGGATTGTCTGAATGACTTTTTCCATCACCATATACTTAAGTATCGTCAAAGCTGGAATTTACCGCTGTATTTTACAGGCGCTGTTTCTCACGAATTTCAGGACGTAATAGCGGCATTATGCGGTCAATATGAGTTGAAGATAGGCAAGATAGAAAAAAGTCCAATAGACGGACTTTTAAAGTATCACAAGAAAAACTTGTAGTTTTCGGAAACATAAATTAATAAGCGCCCCTCATAAAAGAGCGGCGCTTTGTTTTTTATCGAGTTCTGTGGCGCCAAATAAAAAGCCCCCTAGGTTGAACCGAGGGGGCTTTTTTATTCAGAGTTGTTGTTTACTACTACTCTCTTCTCAGGTTAGGGAATGGCGGAGCTACGTTAGCAGGTCCTTCTTCACCGCTCATTGCTGAGCGATACATTACTGTATTGCCATCACCAGCCTGGCCGTATTGGAAGATGAAACGGTTACGATCGATACCATGTTTTTCACTCATGTATTCGATTATAGCGTTTACACGGTCCCAAGAGCGCTGCTGAGCTATTTTGCTAGTATTACCAGCACCTACTATTACTACTTTACAAGTAGGGTTAGCCTGCATCTGAGCTGCCAGTGTAGCCAGCTGAGCCTGCATTGAAGGGCGGATCTTAGCAGAGTTGTTTTCGAAGTTGATGCTACCAGCACCTATGTTACCGCAAGCCTGTGGAGCTACACCGCAACCTTCTGGACATGGACATTTACCAACACCATCAGCATCAACTGGCTGACATTCTGTAGGAGTGATAAGTTGTTTATCGCGGAAGTCAGGTACACCGTCGCCATCTGTATCCATTGGACAACCATGGCTGTCAACTGCAACACCTGCAGGAGTACCAGGGCATTTGTCAAATTGGTCAGTTATACCATCACCATCAGCATCAGGCAGTATTGGTTCAGGCAGTAACATGTGACGTGGAGAGCTTAGTTCGTTATAAGCGAAATCCAGTGGGTTCAGCCAGTACAGTGGTTCTACTGTTTTCTTAGCATTACCTATGTTAAAGTTAACACCTACGTTCAGGTAGTTGATGATGTCGTTGCTGTGTGAAGATATTGGAGAACCGTTCACATTTTCATCCCAACGCTGACCGTCAAGAAGATCTTCAGATGAAGGTATGATCAGACGATCTTCGATCTGGATGTTCACGCGTTTAGTAATGCGGATTTCAGTTCCCAGACCGGCACTTGGTGCCCAATCCAATGTTTTGCCATCGAATATTGAAGGGCGGCGTCTGTCAGCTTCAGTTTCACCTGGAGTTTCGTAGCTTTTGTCCATAGCAGACTGCAGCTTCTTACGTATCGTGTTGCGATTTTGATAGATCTGAGGTGTGTTGCCAATGATTGAAGCAAAATCGTATTTCTGGTAGTTAGCATCCAGTGCATTGATGCGCACTTTGTAAGCTAATGCACCTGCACCTATGAAACCATAGATGTTAAAACCGGTACGCGCCTTGTGGAAGTTGATGTTACAGATAGTAGCCATCAGATCCAGGTTCAGCTGGTGAGTTTCAGTACGGTAGTTATAAACGATCAGGTCAGTAGGCATGCCTAATGGGTTACCTGAATAGTTGTAATAGTTATTCCAGGCTGGATTCCAACGGTAGTTGGTTGATTCCTGCCACTGTAAACCTTTACCTACACCATAGATGTACTGTAAACGGGTAGATATTACATAACCCCATGATTTACGTACCTGAAGGTCAAGACCATATCCACCTTTCTGCCATGGCATAAGGCTTGGTACGTCACCAAGTATGTTATATAAGCCGCCGCCTACACCTATTTCCCACTGGTTACGTGGTTTTGCAGGGAATGCGTACTGATGGTTAAGGAATTTACGATGTTGTGCCATACGGCTCTTTGGAATCAGGCTTGAGTCCAATACATCATAATTGCTGCCGCGATAGGTCATATCGCGTGCGCCCCATTGGGCTCCGCCCGATGAGGTGTTTCCAGGCTGACTTTCTTGCGAGAAAGCAGGCTGTGTCGCCATAAGCGAGCACAATCCTACTGTAAGCAATAGGTACTTTTTGTTGATCATAACAGGTTTGTTTATTTAAAGAATTCTGGTTAAATTTTAATATAATATTATGGCAAAGGTAAAAGACCCTGTTAAAAAAACAAAGAATAAATTTTAAACAGTTCCTCAAACCCTTTGCAACACTGTTTTTCGTTTTGCTTCAAGGATTATGCCAAAAAAATACTTTTTCCTTTTAATTTGCTTCTCCCGACCTTTGATTTCTTCATTTTTTCCCATTTCTTAGCATTTAATGGAACTTGTAAAACAGGTAATAGGATCGGAGCTGGCAATATTCGAAAAGAAATTCGCAGAGAACGTTAAGGGTAGTAATCCTTTGTTAGACCGCATTATGCGGTTTATTATCCGCAGAAAAGGCAAGCAAATGAGGCCCATGTTTGTATTCCTTTCGGCCAAAATAGCCTCGGATATAAAAGAAGACACTTATAGGGCAGCTTCACTCATAGAATTGTTACACACTGCCACACTCGTACACGACGATGTCGTGGACAATGCTATGATTCGTAGAAATTTTTTCTCAATTAATGCATTATGGAAAAATAAAATAGCTGTTCTCGTTGGCGATTATCTCCTTTCCAAGGGCCTTCTGTTGTCCCTGGAACATAATGACCATCAAATACTTCAGATCACTTCCCGTGCTGTAAAAGAGATGAGTGAAGGGGAACTACTGCAAATGGAAAAGGCCCGTAAGCTTGATATTAAGGAAGATATCTACTTCGAGATCATTCGTGCTAAAACAGCCTCTTTACTGTCCGCTGCATGCTCTGCCGGTGCCTATTCAGCCACAAAGGACCCTGAAATAGCCGAGCATTTCCGTCTCTTCGGCGAAAAAGTGGGTATTGCTTTCCAGATAAAGGATGATCTTTTCGACTATGGCGATGACAATGTGGGTAAACCCACCGGTATAGACATTAAGGAGAAAAAAATGACCCTACCTTTAATATATACACTGCAAAATGTAGATAGCTCCCTAAAAAGGAAAATAATATACATAGTAAAAAATAATAATACAGATAGGGCAAAGGTCAATGAAGTAATTGATTACGTAAAGAAATACGGTGGAATAGAATATGCCCAGCAAAAAATGGAAGCCTATCGTCTTGAAGCAATCGAACTACTCCACAAATACCCCGATTCACCCGCCCGCCGGGCTATGGAAGAATTGGTGAACTATGCTATAAAAAGAAAGTATTAGCCTATTGATATTAGAAAATTTCAATAACATTCCAATAACAAAAAAGTTTCTAATTTGCGGGTCATATTTCCCAAATAACAATATATGTAGTTATTTGCAATAACAGAGCATTAACGCAATTTTTTCCTGCTTGTTTGGGTGTAAATTACAGTCTGGAAGGATAATTATGGCTAAAACAGAACAGGTGCTTGACAGCGGTGCGGCTATTGAGGTAATGGGAGCTCGGGTGCACAATCTCAAGAATATTGACGTTAACATTCCCAAGAATAAATTAGTAGTTATCACAGGCATTAGCGGCAGTGGTAAATCATCGCTCGCTTTCGATACCATATTTGCTGAAGGACAACGCAGATATATGGAAAGCTTTGCTTCCTATGCCCGCCAGTTCATGGGCGATCTTGAACGTCCTGATGTAGATAAGATAACAGGACTTTCCCCGGTCATCTCTATTGAACAAAAAACTACCAATCGCAACCCCCGCTCCACTGTAGGTACAGTAACGGAGGTCTACGATTTTATGCGCTTGTTATATGCGCGCGTAGCTGAGGCTTATTCTTACAATACCGGTAAGAAGATGACCAAATTCAGCGAAGAAGAAATTGTAGCACATGTGCAGGAGCATTTTAAGGATAGACGAATTGCGCTGCTTGCGCCCATAGTACGTGGGCGCAAAGGTCATTACCGCGAACTATTTGAACAACTGCGTAAGCAGGGGTATCTTAAAGTCCGCGTAGATGGCGAAATACTGGATCTCAAAGAGCGCATGCAGCTCGACCGCTACAAGATACACGAGATAGAGCTGGTGGTCGATCGCCTGGCTATACAGCCTGATGCCCAGGCGCGTCTCAGCCAAAGCATTCAAAAGTCCTTGCAAATGGGTAAAGACCTGCTCTTCATTCTCGATGTAGATAAGAACACGCTCTCCCAATACAGCAAGCAGCTAATGTGTGTAGACACCGGTATCTCTTATGAAGAACCTTCGCCCAACACATTTTCATTCAACTCACCATACGGTGCATGTCCGCGCTGCAAGGGGCTGGGAAACATCTACCAGGTGAATATGGACGAGGTAATACCAGATTCTTCAAAAAGCATAAATGAGGGTGGCATATCTCCACTTGGCCTGGAGCGCGATTCATGGTCTTTTCAGCAGGCCACCATACTTGCAAAGAAGAACAAGATTAACCTCAACACACCCATCAGCAACATTCCGCAAAAGCAGTTGAATATCTTGCTCTACGGCAACGAAGAAGGCGTCATCACATACAATGATGATGAAGTCGAAACCTATCACGAGCATGTAGCACAGCATAATTATGAAGGTATTGTGAACATGGTGCTCCGCTGGTTCAATGAAACAACTTCTGATGCGATACGTGGCTGGGCCGAAGCATATATGAAGCTAAGCACATGCCCGGTATGCAATGGCACGCGCCTGAAGAAAGAAAGCCTTTACTTCAAAATAGATAATGCAAACATTGCAGAGCTATCGCAAATGTCCCTGCAGTCTCTTGCAGACTGGTTTGCAAATATTGAAAGCAGGCTCTCAAACAAGCAGAATGTAATAGCCAAAGACATACTGAAAGAGATACGGGATCGCATCAGCTTCCTGCTGGATGTAGGCCTGCATTATCTCACGCTTGATAGAGCTACACGTACGCTAAGTGGCGGCGAATCGCAGCGCATCAGGCTGGCCACACAAATAGGCTCGCAGCTTACAGGCATCACTTACATACTCGATGAGCCAAGCATTGGTCTCCACCAGCGCGATAACCAGAAGCTCATACACGCACTAAAGAATCTGCGCGATGGCGGCAACTCTGTCCTTGTTGTAGAGCACGATAAAGACATCATGCTCGCAGCAGATCATCTTATCGATATCGGTCCCGCTGCCGGTATTCATGGCGGTAAGATAGTGAGCCAGGGCACACCTGCACAGGTAGTAAAAGGAGATACAACCACAGCAGGGTATCTTAATAACAAGCTACAAATAGAAGTACCGGAAGAGCGCCGCAAAGGCAATGGCAAATCACTTGTCTTAAAAGGCGCTAATGGCAATAACCTTAAGAACGTTTCCATCAAGTTGCCACTCGGCACATTCATATGCGTCACTGGCGTTTCCGGTAGCGGTAAGAGCACTTTGATAAATGAAACGCTCTATCCTATATTGGGTCGTCATTGCTATCACAATTTCAAGCAGCAGCCTATGCCATACAAAAGCATGGATGGCCTCGAGGCAATTGATAAAGTGATAGAGATAGATCAAAGCCCTATAGGCCGCACCCCGCGCAGCAATCCTGCCACCTACTGTGGCTTCTTCAATGAGATAAGGCAATTGTTCGCGCAGGTGCCGGAGGCTAAGATTCGTGGCTACAATGCAGGTCGTTTTTCTTTCAATGTTAAGGGCGGCCGTTGCGAAGAATGCCAGGGTAGCGGTATGCGTACCATTGAAATGAACTTCCTGCCGGATGTATATGTGCCTTGCGAAAAATGCAATGGTCGTCGCTACAATCGTGAAACGCTGGAGATACGTTACAAAGGCAAGTCCATAGCCGACGTGCTGGATATGACGGTTGACGAAGCAGTTGAGTTTTTCATCAATGTTTCATTCCTCCATCGTCGTATAAAAACTTTGCAGGATGTAGGCCTTGGCTATGTTACACTTGGCCAGAGCGCAGTAACCCTCAGTGGCGGCGAAGCACAACGTGTGAAACTGGCTACAGAGCTGTCAAAGCGTGATACAGGTCAAACCATCTATATACTCGATGAGCCTACCACAGGTTTGCATTTTGAAGATATCAAGCACCTGCTGCTGGTACTCAATCGCCTTGTAGATAGAGGCAACACAGTATTGGTCATTGAGCACAACCTGGACGTAGTAAAGGTAGCAGACTATATCGTCGACATGGGCCCCGAAGGTGGTGCCGGTGGTGGCAAGGTAGTAGCAGAGGGCACACCGGAGGCTGTGGCTAAAGTAAAGGAAAGTCATACCGGCCGTTTCCTTAAGCTCGAACTGCCTGCTAAATAATTGCTATCGCACTACGAATGATTTTTGGGTATGCTTGCCGCTTTGTTCATCTTCCAGCTTTACAAAGTACACGCCGCTTGCCCATCCCTGCGTGTTAATGTTAAACAGCCGGGTCCCTTTGTCGGTAAATAAGCGCTGGCCCAGCGTGTTGTACACCGCTATGTTATAGCTATCATTATTGTCCAGCCGCAGGTATAGTACATTGTTGCTTTCTCTTCCTGTCGGGTTGGGGTATAGCACCACATCGTCGCTATATATACCTATGTTAAAGTTTTTATCGCTTATATCGAAGAACACATTGTTCTCTGCCTTTATCTTCACGCGTGCTGTTTTGGTCACTATATCAGGCACGGTCACTGTCGTTACTCCTGTATTCGGCACATGCGATTTTAAAATGTAAGGCCAGGTATTTCCGCCATCTGTCGATAGGTATAGGTCCACATATGCGCAGTTTATAGGCGGCAGATCCGTGCGGCTCACATTCCAGCTTATGGTGGCTACAGTGTCCACCCAGTTCACCTGTGTATTGGGGCTTGTCAGCGTAAAGGGGAAGTGTGTGTTTATTACGTTCAGTTGTATACTGTCATCCGGTATCAGGTGTGCGCCTATGCCATTGTATATATCGCGCACGGTCAGCTTAAACACAAGTGTACGCGCTGAGTCCGGCGCTTTTTCCCCCAGGTATCCCAGCGAATCGTTCAGCACCGCGCGCAGACAGGGGAATATTCTTGTTTGGCTTGTGCTGGGACTGAATGATCGGAATATTGGTCCTCCTTTATGTGTATTGTTGAATGCGGCGCCAAAGTCTCCCCGGTCCCATTCTTCCCAGCAGTAGGTAGTCAGCGTATCTGCAACAGAATCTGTTGCAGCAGGTGCGGAAAATTCAAATGCCGTCAGGTAAGGTATGTTATAGCTTGTAGCAAATGCAGGAAGTGATACCGGCTTGTTGCCTGATATGGTCATTACAGGGCAGCTGCTCACTGCCGGGTCATTTAGTGTTTCAATTATCAGCTTCAGGCTGGCTGCATGAAAGTAGGCATCGCTATGCGCCTGCAGGTCATCGCCCGCGCACACGCCCGCATAGGCCATCAGTGTGGTTCCGCCCCCTGGCTCATAGCTGCCAGTAGTATCCATATTGCCCGCACAGCTGCCATGCGAGTCATCGTTGAAGGTATGTATGCCGCCCAGCTGGTGTCCCATTTCATGCGCAGTATAGTCTATATCAAAGGCATCACCTGTAGGTGTAGCAGAGCCCGATGTGCCTTCTGCTTTCATGCTTGTTCTGCATATGCAGCTTATCTGCGCCACACCGCCCGGTCCGGTGCTGAACACATGCCCTATATCGTAGTTCGCATTACCTATCCGGCTGTCACACACAAATTCATTTTGCCCCATCAGCGCAAAAATGTTGCTGTTGGTATAGTCACTGCTTGGGCTCAGAAAGATGAGCGTATCCTCATTATTCACCAGCTGAAAGGTCACCGCCAGTTCCCGTTCATACACGCCGTTTATGCGGTTCAGGTTTGTGGTCATCACACTTAGCACACCTGCTCTGTTTGGTGTAGGCGCGTCTACAGCCTGTGCGTATTCCCCTGTGCAGGCTAATGCCAGCCGGTAGATTCGCAGCATATTGCCATTCACCTGTCGCATAGCGCTGTTCAGGCTTTTAGCCTGTGTGCTGTTTTGTATCGTATCGCTTACACCGCATACCTGCCTGCTGCTTTCCGGCCTGTTATAGTCGTGCTTATAGTAGCACATGTAGTAGCCATCGTTCCCATTGCTGTAGGGGTCTATCAGTGCCGTGTTCACACCGTCATATATCATAGCATGAAATCCTTTTAGCGTATAGTCCAGCTTCACAGTTACACTCGGGTTGTCGGTTGCATATCCGCTCAGCGTTCGTATGTCAGCATATTCTTTTTCCAGCAGCGGCAGCATTATATGGCATTGCCACACCTTAAAGCTGCGAAAGCTGCCATCCGGCATAGGCAGTTCTATTTCCTGCGCACTTGCTGGTCGGTCAGCAATGGAAAAAAGCAGTTGATGGAAGTAATCTGTATTCAGCAGGTAGGCGGCAAAGCGTGTAGGTTTTATCAGCTGCTTTCCCTGGCCGGGCACATAGTTCGGGTTCACTGCTTCCCATACGCCGCTGGTGTATGCAAGGCAGTGCAGGCTCAGTGTTAGCAATAGTATGCTGGTAATAAATTTCCTCATAGCAGGGTAGTGTAATTTCTAAACGATTTTCTTAGGGTCTGTAGTATAGCAATTTATCGAAAAGTATTTGAATTGAAGGTAGCTCTTTTGTCATAATTCCATGGTTATCATATTGGGTATTTACAGCTCGCTTTTCCTGTATCTTCGCGCATCGTTATGGCTGCTTTTCAGGTTACCTATTCTTTACAGGAAATTAATACTGCCGCACAGCAATTCTGGCAATTCGCTCACTCATGCAGGATACTGGCCTTTAGCGGCGAAATGGGCGCAGGCAAAACCACATTTATACATGCCCTTTGTGAAGAGCTGGGCGTAACAGACGCCGTAAGCAGCCCCACATTTGCACTTATTAACGAATATCGTTTCCCAAAACAGGGCAAAGAACAAATTATCTACCATATGGACTGGTACCGCCTGCGCGACACCGAAGAAGCCATCAATGCCGGACTGGAAGATTGCCTGCTGCAAAAAGACGCCTACTGCTTTGTAGAATGGCCCGAAAAAGCCCTCGACATAATGCCGCATCCGTACATGTGGATAGAAATAAGTAGCGAAGGACCAAATGAACGGAAATTGACGGCGATATTAAAGCAGTCGTAAATATGGTTCTACTGGCAGCGGTCAGGCGATGTTACATTTTTACAGAAAACTTTATTTGGGACATTTTACCTGAGCAATTTACCTGAAAGCACTGATAATACTATGTTATAGTGAATTTGTAAAATGTTACATTGTTACCCAAAAGGTTACAAAAGGTTACATTTTCTTCCCATTGCATTTTCGCAGTTTTTAAGCAGGTATAATTTCAAGAAAAAATTGCTGATTTTTTGATTTTTGCTGAAATGCCTTTACCTGTTTGTGTTTTAGCTGATTTGTCAAGGGTATAATTGGGTATAAAAGGGTATAAAACCCTCCTGACCTCTGTAAAGGGAGGAGATGTATTTGATAGGACAGCGACGTTAAGAACTTCATTTGCTAACCAATGCGGAACTTGCTGATCAGCAAATAAAGCAAGATACTATTATTAACAAGGGGTTTCCAAGAAAACATATCCACATTATTAATGAAGCAATCCCGTGCGCATTGCAAATACTATAAGTGCAGAGCGGGATCTTACATTGAATTTATGGAACAGGTTATCACGGTATGTTTCTACTGTGTGATGACTTATGTGCATGAGCTGCGCTATGTCATTATAATTTAAATCCTTGCAAATAAGCTCTAAAAATTCAAGTTCGCGGGAAGCAATACCAGATAAAAGTGCCTTTTTGTTTTTTAAGGTTTTCCGAAACTCGGGAGTTATTAAATCCGAATGATAAAAGGAATAAAGCTGCACTTCAAGGATAGCTTTTTTAAGGTCTTTTAAGCAGTTTTTTTTTAACAGGTACCCGTTTGCACCATGTAAGAGCATTTCTGTAATAGCATGCTCGTCTTCAAAAACAGTTAGTATTAATATTCTAATAGAAGGATATAGTTTTCTGATTTGCAGCAGTGTTTCATAGCCGTTGAGTAAATGCATGTTAATATCCAAAATGCATACCTGAGGTTTCTCTTCGAGGGCTGAAAATTGAGAAAGCAATTCCAATCCGTTTGATGCAGCTACCGTTACTTTGAAGCCTTTCCAAGTATTTATGGTGCTAGTGAGCATTTCGCGTACCATAGCATGATCTTCAGCTATGGCAATGTTGATTGAGGGTTTAATGTGATTCATAAGGGTGATATTTAATAAAAGTATAAAAAATATAAATAATGGTTGAATCATCAGACTAGATATCCCTTAAATAAGGGATAGGAAAAGACAAAAAATCAGGCTTTTAAGGGATTGAATTGCAATTTTATACAAGGTAAGTTTGCCTTATACTTGAACGCTTTAATTTATGAGAACAAAAAAATTATTAATCGGTCGCCTGATTGCGACCTTTTTGTTGCTTTGCAACTTTGCTGAAAGGGCAGAAGCAACAAATCTTGATGTGCCAGCCGGGCATAGAGTAGCGCTAACTTCAACCACCAGCGCTTACACATATGGAGATATAACTGTAGAAGGTATACTGGATGTAGGTATGGGGGTAACCCTGAATTGCAACAATATCACTGTAAATACCGGAGGCCAATTTGTAGGCTCAGGATATGGAGGTCTTGGTGCCAGCACCGTCACTATAAATAATGCAGGCAGCTTTACAATTTATGGAAAAATGCTATTATTTGATTGTAATGTAACTACCGGTACTACTACATCAGGTGTAAGCAGTGGTGAAATACTAGTAAAAAGGGGAGGGTATTTTAGCTTATCAACAGCTGATAATATGACTTTTAATGGCAAAGATATTTATGTTTATCCGAAGTCTGAGTTCTTAATTAATAGCTCTACTGTAAACATGAATGGCATACTACAATTCATATCAGTGGAAAGCGACTATAATTTTTATAATCCTGATGGCGGCAACCCCGATCCAGGAGCCCTATTTGATGTAACCAATTCTACTATTTCCGGCCCCAACGCGGGTACAGGATATTCAATAACGGTGGCCGGTGGTAATGGGCAAAAATTAGATGCTGGTGGGACTACTTCACACACGAACTCACTCTACTTTAGTCAGCAACCAATACTACCTGGCAAACTTGTATACCCAGCACAGGCAATATTTGATCATTCAACAGTTACTGGAATGCGTTTTCCAATAATAAACTGGGACTTACGTGGAGGTTATGAGTTTGCGCCAACAGGAGATCCAAATGGAATTTTTTCCAATGGGGGAATAATTCAGGCCAGCAATTGCACGTTTTATGATAATTTAAGTGTTACATATCTTAAAAATTATAAGAATTTTATTCCAATACCGACCTCGGAAATTACGTACACTGCTGGCAACCGCTATGCATATGACAAAAGCTTTGTTCGTGATTGTAATTTCTACACGACAACTGGGTGGTCTTTTCAAAATTACGTAACGGTTCAAACTGGTATAAGCGGATATAGCGTCCTGGGATGCCATTTTGATGGCTTGAATGGCTATATAAATGACGGGTTAATAGGTATAGACGGTGCCAGCCTTACTATGGACAGAGCATGTGACGACCCGTATGTGCCCGGTGTAATATCGACAGGCGGTTGTAGCAGTGTAAGCGCTTCACTAATTACCAATGCATTTACAGGTGTAACGGTGCATAGTGGTGATGGGATAGTTGTTCAGAATACAACTTTTGGTGGGGTATTGGGTATGGTAGGAACAGGTATATTTTTTGAAAACACTTCAAATTCAATCTTACTGAATAATTCTCTGAATATAAATTATTACAGCGGAGGTCCAAGTAGTATAACAGGTATAGCACTTGAAAATTCATCTGACTATTGGGTAGAAGGAAATAATATTAACACAAGCAATAGCCCGACAGCGGGCACTAACCTTTTGGGTATAGTGATAAATAACTCAGGTGCAAACCCCAACCAGGTGTACAGGAATGTAGTAAACAATATGGATTATTCGATGCAGGCAAATGGCGTTAATAAGATTTCCAGTAGTTCCGCCGGCTTAAAATTTTTATGTAATAACCTTGCAGCTAATAGTAAAAGCAGCAGCTTTGATATTACGGCAGGACCGATAGGTGCTGGAAGTAGCAGCTATGGTATTGCAAGTGAACAAGGAGTACCGTCGGGAACAATAAATCTAGCAGCTGCAAATGTTTTTCCATCCACAACGAAGGTCTCGGGATTTAATGTTTATAATGAAGACGCTGCATTCACTTATCATTTTAAAACGACAGCTGAACAACCAATTACAAATTTTGGTGCGGTAACGGTAAGCTCTACAACAGCTGACCAAACATGCCCTAACGGAACTACTTGCTGTAGCATATCTGACCCATTAAGTCTTCCGCCCTCAGGTACGCTGCCTTATCATCTTTTTATAAAAAGGATAAATGTAGTGTCTGATTCATTAAATACCGATACACCTGGCGTATACAACCAATATGGTATATGCAAGTATGATGTGTTCCTGACCAATTATGCACAGCTTGTAGACAGCGGCATAAGATATTTCAAAAATGCAGACAGCTTGCATGAATTCAGAGGCGGCATCAGCTTCCAGGTAAAAACAATAGACAGCCTGTATGACAGCACTGCGGGCAGATATTTATATGATACCACGCTAACCTACAATGATAGCCTGGTGCCCAACAACAATGACAGCATAGAGCTGATACTGAGCAACACACAATACCTGTATGAATACAAAATGATGCTGGCGGGGATGTACGTGAACGAAAACAGATTTGCGGATGCCTATACTGTGCTGAGCGGTATAAGCAGTAGCTATACCCTGAGCAGCAGCCAGCTGGCAGATGTAAACAATACGATGTACCTGTATGGCGTGATGGACTCCATATACAAAAAGGGCAGTTATGACAGCCTGAGCGCCTATGATACTACTACTGTGGGGCTGCTGGCAAGGGACAGCAGCGGGCAGAGCCGGTATATAGCCCGTGGTATACTGGAACAAAATGGTGTGACTGAATTTTTGCCTGACGTATATATACCAACGTTCGGGAACAAAGGCGGAGACAATAATCACAGCATAAGCAAAGCTGCCGCTGCAAGCATAAGCATATCGCCTAACCCTGTGAGTGATATGCTGAACATAAGCCTGCGTAACTACAGCGGGGACATGAAAGCGCTGATATATGATGTGAGCGGCAAACAGGTGCTGGAACATGCGCTGGATGCAAATGGCAGCACCAGCTTCTCCATGGCCAGCCAGCCAGCCGGCACCTATATAGTGCAGATAATGAGCAATAATAGGCTGCAGGAAGTGCATAAAATAGTAAAAGAATAATAAATATATTTGTAAAGGAATGCGGTAACATATTTGTTACCGCATTCCTTCTCCTATACTAATGAAACGGATATTTATCACTGGTATCTTTATATTGTTCCTACTGAACAATGCAATGGCGCAGAGCCTGCAGCGGCTGTATAACTTTTGCCCGGATACTGCCCTTGCCAGCAGCAATTCTGCCCAATATGCAGATGACAGCTTTTTTATAGCTGGAGGGCAGGCCCCGACGCAGGGAGGAACACAATTGTCTACTTACCTGGCCGTATTTGACTATAAGCTGAACCTGCTGCGCAAGAAGTACCTGTACTTTCCGGGCATCTATAACAGGCTGTGGGGCGGTGACAATGCCATAATAAAAACGGGATATGACCGGTATGCCCTGGTAGGCTATGAAGATGCCATAGATACAAATACCAGGGTGAAAGAAATAGACAGGCCTTACCTGTATATTTTTAACAGTAACCTTGACAGCCTTGGCTTTAGTAAGGAAGATGATACTCTGATAAATAAATGGCCCTATTCGCTGATGCGGGATAAGGAGGGTAATATCTTGGTTTCAGGGCTGATCACATCAACCAGCCTTCATTATAATACATGGGAAGCAGGTTGGGATCCGGACTCATCATACGTATGGGTGGCAAAATATGATAGTAATGCTAACCTGATATGGAGCAGGCAATACTTTGGGCATGATGAAAGCGATAACATAGGCTATAAAATGATATTGAGCCATGATTCTGAATCGTATATACTAACAGGCATATGCGAGAATACTGTAAACAAAGACTGGGAGAATTTCTTTGCTAAGCTTGATACTGCCGGAAATGTTATCTGGCAAAGTTTTTTACCGAAAAAATATCTTTCGGAAAGAGATATTGATATCACGGCGCTGCATAACGACGGCTATGGTTTTGTAACCAGCTATTCGGATACTGCACCATTATTATACAGAGGCGTTTATAGCATATTACGTTCTGACTATTACTATGGCAAATTTAACGATACAGGCAATATTCTCTGGACAAAATGCTATTGCGGAGACTCCTTATATCAGAAAGGGGAGAAGATAACGGAAGCGCCCAATGGGGATCTGATATTGTTGGGAACTTCTTACTGGGACTATACATTTCCTTCCATGTATAGAACGGATAGCACCGGAAAGATCAAAATGCGCAGACAATATTTTTATAAAGACTATTTCGCAGTAGATAATCAATTAGGATTTGTGTCCGTTGCTCCAAACAACCAATTACTGCTAAGCGGAGCTGTGGGCAGCCAGGTAGCGCATCCTGGTATATTTGATTCATCGGGCAGCTTGTCATGGTTTGTACTAACAGATACGTTTGATTGTATAAATGGAGGTTGCGAAACAGGAGATAGTGTATGGAATGATACTACGAACGCGGTGCAAAATGTAAACAATATAGGAGGCATAATAAATGTATACCCAAACCCTTTGCAAGAACAGCTGTATATACAAACAAAAGACCTACCGCAGGGCTGTGAGGCGGCGCTGATGGACATAAGCGGAAGGCGACTGTATGAGGTGAAGCTAAAAGCAAACACGAAAGAAGCAATAGATGTAGGTAAGCTAACGGCCGGGCTATACCTGCTGCAGGTGTGGGAGAATGGTATGTGTGTGAAAACGTATAAGGTAAGTAAGGAATAGCCAAATAGTATGACGGACGATGAACGGTGCCAACGCCGTGGCGGCTGAATAGTAATGCTATAGCCAGGACAAAAAATCTTAATAAAGCATTGCGTGATGAACGGATAACATTTTGCAGCAAAGTTTAGCCTCATATAGTCGCACTCCCTCCCACTTATTTATTAACTTGCCGCCATGCATATTCATCTGATAGATGCAATAGTAAAAGGGGTATTGTTAGGATTGTTCATGGCTATTTCGGTAGGCCCCACTTTGTTTGCAGTTATAAAGTACAGTCTCAATTTAAGTCATAAGGCAGGCCTGGCATTTGTGCTGGGGGTTTCATTCAGCGATATAATGTATGTAACAGTGGCTAACCTGGCGGCAGGCTGGCTGCGCTTCCTGGAGGCCTATGAACGACAGATAGCTTTTGGCGGCGCTTTTGCACTGATGGTAATGGGCATCTACTCCTTCCTTAAAAAGCCAAAGGAAAGAACAGCGTCAGAGGGACCGGTAACGATAACAGGGGGGCACTACTTTCGCATATGGCTCAGCGGTTTCCTGGTGAATACACTGAACCCCGGGGCACTAATAACCTGGCTGGGTGCGGTGACCATTACAGCTACAGCATCAGGCTATTACCGTTTCTTTTTGTTCGGTACCTGCCTCAGCGTTATACTTACCCTGGATTTTTCAAAGGTGTTCCTGGCAGCGAAGATCAAGAATATGCTGACGCCTGCACGCATAGCTATGCTGCATAAGGTATCTGCAGCCTGCCTGTTCCTCATAGGGCTTGCACTATTTGTAAGTACGCTGTTCAATGTGCAGGTAAATAACAAAAAAGGGAAGGGAGGTATTAATAAGATTTTGACATATAGATATAGATCAAATGAACGCGGAAAAGCAATTTACCTTTAGTATCTTTGCTGCCTCATGTCTGATGCGATACATCATGAATGTGGGCTGGCCTACATTCGTCTTTTAAAACCACTCGCTTTTTACCACCGGAAATACGGAACCGCCTTCTACGGCCTGAACAAATTGTACCTGCTGATGGAAAAGCAGCACAACAGGGGACAGGACGGTGCGGGTATAGCCACCGTGAAGCTGAACATAGAACCGGGGCACCAGTTTATGCACCGGTTGCGTATAAGCGGGCCGCAGGCTATAAGCCAGATATTTCAGAATGTGCAGCAGGAAGCCAGCGAACTGGAAAAGATGTACCCGGAGATACGCCAATATCCGGGATTGCTGAAAGGCTATCTGCGCTTTATGGGTGAGGTGATGGTGGGACACCTGCGCTATGGTACGCAGGGCAAGAATAATGTGGAGTTTTGCCATCCTTTCGTGAAATCGAACATTAACCCTACCCGCAACCTGACGATGGCGGGCAACTTTAACCTGGTAAATACAGACGAGCTCTTCTCCATACTGGATGCACACCCTACAACTACCATGCGTGAAAGCGATCTTGGTGCTATGATAGAGATGGTGCACTACTACCTTTGCCAGGCTGATGATACGAATCCTGAAAACCTGAATGTAGAAGGGGTGCTGAAGCAGGCTACAACACACTTTGACGGTGGCTATGTATTCAGCGGGCTGATAGGCAACGGGGACAGCTTTGTAATGCGTGACCCGAATGGTATACGCCCTGCATATTACTACAAGAGTGATGAAATAATAGTAGCAGCATCAGAAAGGCCGGCTATAATGACCAGCTTTAATGTACCTAAAGAAGAAATACATGAGCTGAAACCTGGCCATGCTATTATAACAAAAGCCGACGGCTCCTTCAGTGAAGTAGAGATACTGCCACAAAGAGAACTAAAGGCCTGCAGCTTTGAACGCATTTATTTCAGTCGTGGTAATGACGTGGAGATATACCAGGAGCGTATGCAGCTGGGCCGCAACCTGGCAGATAAGGTGCTGGAAGCGGTGGATAAAGACCTGAAGCATACAATAGTTTCATTTATACCTAATACAGCTGAGATAGCTTTCTATGGTCTTATAAAAGGCCTGGAAGACTACCTGCTGAGCAGAAAGCTACAACGCATATTGGAGCGCAGGGATACCATAACAGAGCCTGAACTGGCCGAGCTGGTGAGCCGCCGGGTGCGTATTGAGAAGATAGCCATAAAGGACGTGAAGATGCGCACCTTTATAACAGAAGATGCATCGCGCAACGAGATGGTGCAGCACGTGTACGATATAACCTACGGTACAGTGCAACGGGGTGTAGATACGCTGGTAGTAATAGATGACTCCATAGTACGTGGTACTACCCTTAGAGAAAGTATCATAAAGATGCTGGACCGCCTGGGCCCTAAGCATATTGTAATCGTATCATCTGCACCGCAAATACGTTACCCTGATTGCTATGGTATAGACATGAGCCGCATGGGAGACTTTATTGCATTTCAGGCTGCTGTGGCGCTGCTGCATGAAAAAGGCATGGGAGACAGGCTAAATGAGATATATGCAAAATGCAAAAAGGCCTATGACAGCAACGAACTGCACCAGGAAAACTTTGTGAAAGCAGTATACGAGCCATTTACGGCAGATGAAGTAAGTAAAAAGATAGCCCTGATGCTGCGTCCGGATGATGTAAATGCAGAGGTGGACATCATATACCAATCGATAGAAGGGCTGTATGACGCCTGCCCGCATAACAAAGGAGACTGGTACTTTACCGGCAACTATCCTACGCAGGGCGGTAATAGGGTGGCCAACCGTGCCTTTATGAACTATATGGAGCAGAAAGAGGGCAGGGGATACTAGGTTAATCGACCGCGTGGAACCAGACCGGCTTTTCGTCATTCCAATCGCCATTATAATTTATGGTTAGTTCTTCGTGGGCTACAATGCTGCGTACTGTCTTTATGTGTATTGTATCATTATCATAGTTCATAAAGTACTCGCAGTTGGAGGCGTAAGAATGGTTATACACGGGTATATAACCCAGTGCCATGCAACATTGATCGGTACCATTAGCCTGCCATTCAAAAATATAATCGTGCAGCAAAGTCTGGTCTAAAAGCATACGTTCTTTAAAGCTCATGACGATGACCGGAGATACCTCTATTACAGTATCAGCAGGTATTTCAGTACTGGCGAACACCCCTCTTCCTTTACCGGCGGTTTCGCCAATGTATATGCCGTCTTTTATCATTGATAGTTATCCACCTGTAATTTGTTGAATAATAATTCTTTTAAAAAAAATAAAATTTATATTTTGGAGTCCAAATTTACTCTTTATGAGAAAGCTAAGTTCTTCAAGATTTATTTTACTTGCCTTAATAGCACTCATTATACCTGCATTTTCCTTTGCACAGGGCTCGTTTATGCGCAGTTACGCGAAGTATAAGCGATTAAAAGATAATGGTCAAAATGTGAAGTCCTGGCAACGATATGATATTGGGTATTCTTTTGTATTTGGGTCTGCCCACTATACCGATCATTATATCGCTGTAGATGGGAATGGCGATCTTTTTGATACCACATTCAGGAAGACATTGGTTGCAAAGCCTATATATGGGCTGATGTTCAATACTTATTTTCCTTTAGCATCTATGGGTGACAATGGTGTGCTGGCAATAGGCCTGGGTATAAGGGCTAACCTGTATAAATGGAATACAGGTGACGTTTCTCTCGGCAGTAACTACACTTACAACTACGATTACCTAACTATGGATATGGGTGTGCCTATAAGCATAGATATGAAATGGGGTTGCGATGCCATGCTGGATAAGAGTACCCGTACCTGCTTTACCATAGGCGTCGGTGGACAACCAACCTACTTCGCAACCGGTGTACCCTCAGGTATAAATGCGGATGGCAGTGTAGCGCTTGCCGGTAGCAATGTGGTGAAGATAACGCCGTTTGTGAAAGCAGAAGCGGGCTTCTTTGCCGGAATATGCTTTAAGGTGCGTGCGATATATAACTTTGCAAATATCAAATACCTGGATATGACAGGTGATAATGAGCAGATATCCTTAAAGGGTACCTCGAACTTCAATCTCTCGATTGTTCTTATGCCGTTCTCATGGGACTGGGGTAAAGAACAATGGTGGAATAAGAGGTGAGATATTACCTACCAAAAAAGAAGCTCCCGTTCCCGGGAGCTTTCTATTTTATGAAATATCTGAACTAAATTATAGTTGATTTTTCGCGGCCTGCTGTTCGGCACCTATGATATTTTGGGCCAGGATACCGGTTTTGCCTTCATCAGCCTGCACTACTTCTATCTTTACTTTAGCAAGGCCATCACCTTTAAAGTCAAGTTTTTCGGCGGCGATGCCTGCGAGGTCGATGAGGCGCTTGTTGGTAGGGGCCATACGATCGTTTATACGTACGTAAACCACTTTGCCATTTTCAACGTTAGTAACCTTTACGTAAGAGCCTAGTTTCAATTTGTTGGAAGCTGCAGTGTATTTTACATTGCTGAAAACTTCGCCAGTAGCGGTTTTACGACCTACGAACTTACTGTGATAGAAACTAGCAATACCGTTTTTACCAGCGGTTGCCAGCTTTTGTACTTCCTGAGCCCTTAAGCCCAAAACTGTAAGAGATAGTGTTGTAACAATAATTAACTTCCGCATACTCATTCAAATTTTTACAAATGTAAGGATTTAGGCCCTGAAAACCAAACACATATTATCGTTTGTTGTCATTTCTTCTGTTAAACTTCTGTGAACCGCCACGGTCTCCACCACGATCGCGGTCTCTGCCGCCGCCATAGGATGAACGATCGCTGTGAGAACTGTGGGATGGACGATCATTGCCGAAACGTCTGTTACCACCGCCATAGCCTCCGCCGCCGGCTGCTGCACGTTCACGATCGCGCTGCTCTGCTTCTTCAAGACGCACTTTACGGCCTTTGTGTTTCTTCTGAGAAAGCACCTGCATGATGTACTCTGCAGCGCTGTAAGGAACATTAAAGAAGCTGCTAAGATCACGAACTGTTATCTTGTCTATGGTGTTAGCGTCGATATCGGTGCTTTCTGTGATGAACTGTAAAAGTTTATCGCCATTGGTAAAGCCATCTTTGATACCGAGATTGATGAAGAGGCGTACTGTTTTGTTGCCTTTGCCACGCTCACGGCTGGTATTGTCGTAGCCAGCGTTGAGGTCTTCAGAATCGTTGTACATGTCAACAGTATCCTTCAACTGCAGCCAGATGAGGCGACGGATGAGCTCGTCTTTATCCATTTCCTCAAAACGCTCGTGGATGTTAGCCTGATAAAGGGCTGCAAAGTCATCCTGAGGCGCTGAGTTAGCTATCTGTTCCAGGTAATAGAACAGCTTTTTACGTACTACTTCGGCACCATCCGGTATATCGCTTTTGTGGAAACGCTGTTTTACGATACGTTCTATCTGGCGGATATTGGAGATCTCCTTCGGTGAAACGATGGACATACAAATACCAGACTTGCCTGCGCGGGCTGTACGGCCACTGCGATGTGTGTACACTTCAGGATCATCGGGCAGCTCATAGTTTATTACGTGGGTGATGTCGTTAACGTCGATACCACGGGCAGCTACGTCTGTAGCTACGATGGCCTGGAGGCTCTTGTTCTTGAAGCGCTCCATTACCTTGCTACGCATCTTCTGGTCCATATCGCCATGGAGTGGACTAACGTGGTAGCCCTGGCGCATGAGCTTTTCGCTTATGTCCTGGCAATCCTGCTTGGTGCGGGTGAAGATGATACCATATATACCCGGCGTAAAGTCGAGCAGGCGGCGCAAGGTTTCGTAACGATTATGATTGTTGGTGACATAGTACTGGTGGTCTATGTTCTCGTTGGTAGTGTTGGCTGCTGCTACGGAATACTCTTCCCATTTCTTCATGAAGCGTTTGGCAATGCCGCGCACCTCATTTGACATGGTAGCAGAGAACAACCAGGTGTACTCGCGCTTAGGCGTATTCTTCAGGATGAAGTCAATATCTTCCCTGAAGCCCATGTTGAGCATTTCGTCGGCCTCGTCAAGTACTACATATTCCACCTCATCAAGAGAAAGCGCTTTGCGTTCCAGCAAGTCTATCAGACGGCCGGGTGTGGCAACCACTACCTGGGGGTTAGCGCGTACCTCGCGAATTTGTCCGCTGATCGGCACACCGCCATAAACCGCAGTTATCTTCAGACCCTTCATATGCTGGCCATATCTTTTCAGCTCTTCCACGATCTGCATGCAGAGCTCGCGGGTGGGGCTGAGGATAAGGCACTGTACATTTTTCTTGTTCACATCAGTGTGATGGAGCAAAGGCAGGCCGAAGGCAGCGGTTTTACCGGTACCAGTTTGTGCCAACCCTATTATATCTTTAGGCTCTGTAAGGAGTGGCGGTATTACTTTCAGTTGTATGGGGGTAGGTGTTTCGAATCCCAGGTCTGTAACGGCCCGGTTCAGTTCTTCCCGCATCGGGAAGGAAGCAAAAGAAGTCATCAATTAAGAACTTTTATATAAATGAGGCGCAAAGGTACGTCTTTTAAATTTGACCGCAGTATTATATATAGGTTGCGCCCCTTTGCCTATGAATGATTTAACATAACTTGTTGATATTGAATGGATGTATGCCCCATTTTTGCCCCATGCGTTAGTCGCGGGTTATAAGTCATAGTCGTAAGTCCGCGGGTAGGGGAGATTGAATCAATGTTACATCCTGCGCAATTTTCTTTTTGGGAGGTTTTGGGTCGTGAATTTTGATGAAAGTGTTGCTGGTATTGTGTTATGATAACTTTATAAAATGTTACATTGCTACGCAAAAACTACCCAAAATGTTACAAAATGTCGCATTTGGAAAAGTATAAAGTAAAAAGTACGCAGTAGAAAGACTTATATACGAGGAGGGTTTACAGAATGTCAAAGAGCGGGTGCTATGGGTAGCACGACATAGGCAAGTTACGACCGTAGATTGCGGTTAGCAAATTATGATATCCACATTTTGGGTGCTCTTGAGTATATAATTAGTATATGTCTAGAAAGTGCCGTCAGTGCTTCGGACATACAGTCGAATAAGCAGAATGTAGTGTCCCAATGTTGTACCTCTATCGTGCGCCTACTTTCTTTTTGTCTCGCCAAAAATGAAAGTGAAAATTATATGGCATGTGTGGGTATTGCAAATCTTTGGCAGTGCAGAGCTGCGACGGATTTGTAGTTATGCATATATAGTATTGGTGTGCTGCTTCAGCATGTAGCGACCGCGGTAGGTGTAGAGCAGGAGGTCCAGCTTCCAGGCGGAGATACTAATGGATGACATTGGTACTTCTATGCGGCCATCAGGATACTCGAAGCGGAAGAATTGTTCTGAACCAGAAGGGCGGTCCACACTTGTAAGGCGGTCGGTCTGATGGTAGCCTACCCTTGCTACTCGTTCGTTCTCAATCTCGGCCCAAGGGAAGAAGCGATCGGACTGGATGTCGATGCCTTTGTCACTGATGGTCATTCCGGGTTTGTGGGATGACATGAACATTTGCTTACAGTAGATAATTGTTTCCTCCGGTATAGAGAGATCATCCAAGAACCGGGCGTCTGCAGAGAAACGCTGCTGTACCTGTGTATCTGCATCCTGCCAGGATTGCGGCGCCAAAAGGCCTGCTATTTCGGCGGAACGCTGGAACTGGTGTATATCATTCACATTTTCGTAGGCCCATGCGCGCCAGCCAGGTGTAAGCAGCTGCGTGTATAAAAAAGAGCAAAGAAAGGCAAGCGGCAGTAAAACCAAGTCCCACCAGGAGAAATAAAATATTATTAGCAGCACGCATAAAACAGGGCCTGCGACCATGATGATAATTGAGGGCCTTTCGATGAGCCGTGTGCTACGATCCATAGCTTGCTGAACGGTAACTGATGCTGTGGGCATATTTTCATTTTGTGCTTGCTAAAGATAATGTCTTATAGTGAGTGCTGGAAGACGGGATTGCAAATCCCCGGCAGGGTGCAGGTATAAATTACCCGTTCATGAACGGTAATACGTGAAAAATACCCTTTTATTTAAAAAAGATCACTTGTACTTTTATTTTAGATAATAATTAAATAGATATTAACTAAATATTCTAGTTATGCAAAACAAGAATTTCAAAACGCTGTTGGGAATAACCATCCTATTTATCAGTGCCAACTATTCTTTTGCACAAACATTTGAACGTAATAACATAGAGTTGCAAAATTGGTTTGGGCAACCCGAAAAAGTATTTTGCAAATGGGATGGCGTTTGCGAAAATTGGACTGGAATTAATTATGATATTCGTCTACAAGACGATTTGTATATTCATTATGTTGATTATACCGGTAAAAAGCTCTCCGCAAAGATTGTTGCCACGAAAGATGGGTATGCGTTTGAGATTTATGCCCTTAACAGTACCACTGTTATTTCTACTAGTTCTGGCATTAATTATATAGGCCCCGATGGAATTACAAAATATCTCGCAACCGTTATAAGAGGAGCAAATCATTATTATAGTTTTCTGCGATCAGCTGAATAAACATCGTTGGCATCTGTCGGGAATTGCAAATCCTCTGCAGTCTGCTTCCTGTTTGCAAATCCGGAAGAGCAGATAATAAGCTTTTAATGGTCACTTGGATATTGTTATCTGATGAAAGGTTATTTATTTTTTAATTTGTACTCAAACTTTGAAGATGAGTGATTTGACCCAAAATTCACGGGGCTCTGTCTGGCATAGGTGGGAACCTCATATACATACGCCCGACACATTGCTGAACAACCAGTTTACCGGTACAAACGGAGGCTGGGATGATTACATCGCACGCATTAATACAGCTAGTCCAATAATACGTGCAATTGGAGTTACTGACTACTACGACATTGAAGCTTATGAGAAGGTTGTTCGATTGCGTGCGCAGGGTGCATTTCCCAATGTAGTGTTGCTGTTTCCCAATATTGAAATAAGGTTTGTTTCAGGTACGGGCCGAGATAGGGCTATCAATGGCCATTTGCTTATTTCGCCGGAAGACCCCAACCATGTTGCAAATACAAAGCGTTTTTTACAGAGCCTGCATTTCGAATTCGGTGGGCACAAATACCGTTGTGACAGGGCAGATCTTATCGCTCTAGGGAAAGCTTATGACCCATCCATTACCGATGACGTTAGCGCATTACGATCTGGCGTAAACCAATTTAAGGTTAACTTGGATGAGCTAAAAAGTTCAATAAAAAGCGACATTTGGGCGCAGGAACATATCCTACTTGGTGTGGCAGGAAATACTTCGGACGGAACGTCCGGTATGGCATCAGATGCATCATTTGATGCGCTCAGAAAGGAATATGAGCGGAATTCACATGTTGTCTTCGCATCTAGCGAGCGCCAGCGACTATTCTGGATTGGCAAGACAGTACATAGTAAAGATGAGATAAAGAACCGCTGGGGTAGCTTAAAACCCTGCCTCCATGGTTCTGATGCGCATGCGAATGAAGGGGTTGGAAATCCTGATGGGAACCGGTATACCTGGATTAAAGGCGATATCACATTTGAATCTCTGCGGCAAGCGTGCATAGAGCCTGAGAACAGAGCATTTATAGGTGGTGCTGAACCTACCAATGGTCTCCCTTCGCGGACGTTAAAAAGCATAAAAGTTCACCAGGCGCCATGGATGACACCGGATGAGCACATGCTTAATTCTGGGCTCGTAGCGATTATAGGTGCACGAGGATCGGGCAAAACAGCTTTGGCTGACATGATTGCTGCGGGCGCGGGAGCTACGAATAACCGAATGGATGAACGCTCTTTTGTCAGGCGTGCGAGCAGCTATTTACAGGAAGTTGAAGTTGAAGTTGAGTGGAATGCGGGCGACAATACACGAAATGCAATTTCTGGAACTGACTTCGAAGATTTCTGGGACACTCCTAAGGTCCAATATCTGTCACAGCAATTTGTCGATCGGTTATGTTCGTCGGAGGGGGTAACCGACCAACTTATTTCGGAAATAGAACGTGTGATCTACAATGCCCACCCGATGCATCAGCGAGCTGGTGCATCAGACTTTACTGAATTGCTAGAAATGAGAACGGCGAATGCTCGTACACAGCGAAATGAAGGCGAAGCCGAATTAGGTAGTATTTCTAAGATGATCGAAGTCGAATATGCCAAGGAATATACCATCCCCCAACTCATAAAAAGTATAGAAGAAAAGACCGCTGTAATTACAACAGATAAAACTACTAGGCAGGGTCTTGTCGGTACAGAACAAGCTGATCTAGCTAAAAATATTAATAAGGTATCCGCGGCATTGGATGCTAAAAATGCACAACATGAAGGACTAAAAAGGCGAATTGGCGCTTTACAACGTCTACAATCTACTGTTGGCAGCAACAGGAATTCCAGTTTCCCTGAATATGTAAATAAGTTAAGATCAGGCAATACAGAAGCAGGACTATCGGCAGAGCAATGGGATGCGTTTCACATCAATTATGTAGGTGATGTTGATGGCATCATAACAAATGCTATTGCGTCGGCGATGGCACAAGCTAATACATTAGTAGGAAATACGACCTCTCAAGTAGTAATTGCTACGTCCCTGCCATTTGTATCAGACTATGATAATCTTTCCGGCTACGCACTCATAATGTTGAGCAATGAACTTAAACGTTTGCAAATGATACTTGGCATTGACAATGCTAATGCTGAACAATTCAAGCGACTGACTTCAAAGATATCTACTGAGGAGAACGAATTGGAAAACCTAAAACGCCAGTTAGTGGATGCACAAGCAGCGGCGGGCAGAATTCAAACATTGATACAAAGTCGGAGGGCAGCCTTTAATAAAGTGATCTCTTCCATTATCACCGAGCAAACAGAACTACAGAATCTTTACCAGCCATTAATGAGTCTGATTACCGGCAAGGGTGGAACTCTTGGCAAATTAGCTTTTAATGTCGATAGAAAAGTCGACATTGACGGCTGGGCTGCGCAAGGAGAAGCCTTATTAGATCGGAGAATACAAGCAGGTTTTCGTGGTATCGGGACGCTATACCAAGTTGCTAATGAAGAATTGAGGACAGTTCTTACAACGGGAACGGCAGCACAAATCGCAGCAGCTGTTAGCACATTTGCGCAAGCCAATTTTGAATCTATTCTTGGACATAGCCCCTATCAAAAATCAGACATTGTCAATTATCGAAATTGGATGAATCAAATCGGCTCCTGGCTGTTTGGCGCAGACCATATTACGCCGGTTTATAGTATACAATACGATGGCGTTGATATCCAGCAATTATCTCCAGGCACGCGAGGGATTGTGTTACTGCTGATATTTTTGGCCATTGATCTGGAAGATGATCGTCCACTTTTAATAGATCAACCAGAAGAAAACCTAGACCCTAAATCTATATTTGATGAATTAGTACCTCTTTTTAGCGAAGTAAAGAATAGGCGACAAATCATCATTGTTACCCACAATGCAAATCTTGTAATTAATACTGATGCTGACCAAGTCATTGTCGCCAAAGGTGGGCAACACCGTCCCAGCCAGCTGCCAGATATACGATACATGTCAGGCGGGTTAGAAAATCCAGCGATAAGAGCCGAAGTATGCTCGATTCTTGAAGGTGGTGAAACTGCATTAAGGGAAAGAGCACGTCGCTTAAGGGTTCATTTCTAAGTAGTTTTGTGATTGGGCTGCGCTAGAAGCTGTATGACTTATGAGTCTGCTAAGCGTTCTGGCTGCTCGTCAATAGCTGCAGAGTATCATAAGCGCATCGTTGAAATACTCGCCGAAAAGTGCATAGAACATTCAGAAAATAATAGATTTGGAAAATTGCATTAAAAATCTTCTAAATACTGTAGCAGTTGAAGCTATTCCATGTATAATAACTTGCAGGGCCTTCCCCACTTTATTGCTATAATGTCTCAATAGCAACATATGCATACTCAGTACAGTAATACAATATTTTTTATTACCTATTTTTCCCCTCCATAATCTCTTTATAAATATCATCAAACTCCCTTGATTTGTGTTTGGGCCAGAGGGCGGAAAGAATTTGAAAGGCTATCGTTCTGATAGCCTTTCAAAATTCACCCTACTAAACAGGTATTAGGTTATCATCCCAATCTTTAATCACGAAAGATTTAATAATCCCTTCCAGTATGAACGGATCTTCTTTAACGAACTGCTCGGCAGCCTGACGAGTTTTGAATATGGCCATATTGCCACCCTTATCGGCAAAAGGCCCTATGCCAATAATTTCGCCCCGCTCTATATATTTATCGGCAACTACTTTATGCCTCGGATAAATGGACATAATCTCTTCAAGGCTTGCGCCAGCGCCTTCCCCAATAACAATCGTTTTCATTTTTAGTTTCGTATTTATCCGTTTGAATGTAATCCGATGGTGTTGCCCTCGGTGTCGTTTATCAGGGCCATATACCCTGAATTTTCATCAATAAGTGTTTTGGGTATTAAGATACTTCCATTTGCCTTTTGCACAGCGTTTAATGTGTGCTGCAGATCGGGGTTGGCATTGAGGTAAATGATTGAACCTGTGGTACCAGGTTTGTGCATCGAGCTTTGTACTAATGCGCCGCCTACTTTCCCATGTTCCGCACTCCAGGGAAACATAGCCATTTTCATGTCCATCATCTCCATTGGCTGCATTTGAATATCGAAAATGGATTCATAAAATTTTTGAGCGCGATTAATGTCAGCTGCAGGTATCTCGAACCAGTTTAGTGCGTTGGTTAGAGGACTCATCTTTTGATTCATGATCTATTGTTTAGAATGTTTACAATTAGTAATACTGAGGACTATTATTCAATGGTATTGGTAATATGGATTAGCCTGGTTGTCCTTTGCCTGTTTTAATGAATGCTGGGAGGCTGGTGAGGACATATTCGTTCCAGCCCTTGCGACAGTCTGCATAACATGGTACCTGAGGGGTGAGGCCGATGTGCGTCATAGTAATTGCGGTGCTATCGCCCTTCTTTTGAAACAGCCATTCTACCTGGGTGTCTTTCCATTCTGTTTTATCATCCAGCCAATGCAGATAGCAGTCGGTAACATACCATACTGTCTTTTGGCCCGGGATGAGTTCTGATACCTGGAAGTTGACAAATGTATCGCCGAAGGCAACGGAGAATTTGTCGCCTTTGTTCTCTGCGGCGCCGTGAAAATTAATTGCCCACCAATTGCTGACCTGGCTAACGGCTTGCTGTGCCTGAGCGGCAGTAACAGATACATCTACAGTGGCGGTATAACTGTTTGTTTTACTAATAGTATTCATAGCTGTTTGTTTTCATCAAAATTAGAAAGCCTTAGCATTGCCGACCTCTTGTGATATGGACTTTCCTGGCTGTTGATTTGGACAATACTTACTCGTAGCTTTGTAGTATGCAAAAGCACATATCTATACTGGTACCAGAAGGTGAAGCGAGCATTATAGACATTATAGGCGCTTACAAGGCATTTACGGGAGCAAACAGATACCTGATGCAACAAGGGCAGCCACCAATGTTCCGGATACAGACGGTGGGATATAAAGCGCAACTCTATGACGAAGGTATGTTTACTGTGACGCCACAAATAAGCCCCGAGCAAGTGAAGCATACAGACCTGGTACTGGTGCCGGCCGGCGGGTGGGATTTTGAACATACTATAGATACTAACCGTGCTCTGCTGCCGTGGATAGTGCAGCAATATAAACAAGGGGCAGAGGTGGCCAGCATGTGCATTGGCGGCTTTCTGCTGGCGGCTACCGGCTTGCTGAATGGTAAGAGCTGCTCGACACACTATGCTGCAGCAGACATGTTCCGGAGGATGTTTCCGGAGGTGAATCTGCAAACAGATAGGCTAATAACAGATGAGCTGGGTATATATACCAATGGCGGAGCGATGTCATTTGCGAACCTATTGGTATATCTGCTGGAAAAATACTGCGGCAGGGAATGTGCTATATACTGCGCGAAGTTTATGCAGGTGGATATAGACAGGACGAGTCAGTCGCCCTTCATTATGTTCTCGGGCCTGAAAAACCACCAGGATGAACCGATAAAACAGGCGCAAGCATACCTGGAAAATAACCTGGCAGAGAAGGTGAACTTTGCTATGCTGGCGGAAAGACTAGGCATAGGACGCAGGAACTTTGACAGGAGATTTGTGAAGGCGACATCTATAACGCCGGTGCTGTACCAGCAGCAGGTGCGCGTGGAGGCGGCGAAGAAACTATTTGAAACGAGCAGACGCTCGGTGAGCGAGGTGATGTATGAGGTGGGCTATAATGATATGCAGGCTTTCAGGGAGGTGTTTAAAAAGATATCAGGGCTATCGCCACTGGATTATCGCAATAAGTATAATAAGGAACTGGCAGTGGTTTAGGCGGTATGGCATGATGCTTAGGCTTGATTAGCTGCCCGCAATATCGAACAAGGTGGCGTTAACCAAAGGTGTGCTATTTCTTATTAGCTATCTTTTGGCCTTCTACAATCTCCTTATAAATATCATCGAAGTCTTTTGATTTATGCTTGGGCCAGAGGGCGGAGAATTTCATTTCTACGTCTTTGAGGAGCTGAATGCAGAGCTTTTTGTCATCTTCATTCATGTCGTGCATTAGGAGTTCGGCATTCTTTTCTATGCGGCGTTTGCTTTGCTCTACTACTTTTTCTCCCTTTGCTGTAAGCTCTATTCGCTTGGAGCGCTTATCTTCTTTGTCGTCGTATTCTTTAATGAGGCCACGCTTTTTGAGGCGATTGAGCATGTCAGTGCCGCTGGAGAGCTCGAAGAGATTAGCATAAATGATCTCTGTCTTTTTAAGATTTTTGCCCTGGCGTATGGTAACCATCATGCCAAACTCTTCAATCTGATTGAGCCCATTGCCTATAAGTGCCTTGTTGGCATAGGCCATATTGAGCTTGCTGATGCGGCCAATGATCTTTAACAGCAAACCATCGGTGATGCCGGGGACCACACCACCTACCAGGGGCTTAGTGGACTTTACCTCTTTTTTCTGCGCCAGGTGATGACGGCAAAAATCGTCAATAGAACCGCCGGGATATTTCTTCTCGAATGTGCCCCAGAGGTTAACCAGCTCAATAGTCTTGTTCATATTAAAGGCTTCGATACCGTAGCAAATTTAAATAAAATAGTACGCTATTGTATTTTTAATTCGAAAACGATATACATTTGCAGAAACAATTTCGAAAACGAAGTAAATAAAATAAACAAAAAATGAATCAAAATCTTTATCACACAGCATTGGTCACCCATATAATAGGTGTGACCCTGGCGGCCGGAGCAGCGCTGGCCAGCTATATAATAACCCGGCAGTTCTGGAAACAATATGCAGAAGACAAGCGAAAGGGCAAAGCGGTGCAAGAGACGCAGCGGAGCTTTAGACTGCTGCCGCGCATAGGGTTGCTGCTATTAATCCTTTCCGGTGTGTGCATGATGGCACTGACCAATGGGGTGTTTGGTGAGCAGTTGTGGTTCAGGATAAAATTTGGGTTGGTACTGATAATAATAGGCCATGGGATAATAATGGGCAGGAGGCAGATGAACAAACTTAACAAGCTGCTAGTGCAGGAAACAATGGGGGCCAATGCAGATGCGCAACTGCTGAAGATAAAGGCCGGGCTGAACAGGTTTCATATCATACAGATAAGCCTGTTTGTTATTGTCTTTACACTAAGTGTTTTCAAATTCAATTAAGCATATCATTATGAAGCATCGATTTCTTTATGTACCGATAATAGCGGCGGTTATATTTAGCGCCTGCACAGACATACATAAGGTGCCGGACAAAACCGGCGTACCGGCAGATGCAACGGCAAAGACAGAAGACCCTGCAATAGCGGCGGGGCAAAGAATATTTGAAGAAAAATGTGTGACCTGTCATGGCAGCGATGGCACTGCGGGTATAGCAAATGCAGCTAACCTGCAGCTGAGCAAGCTGGACAAAGCGACTATAGTGCATACTGTGAGCAATGGCAGAGGCGGGATGCCTGCCTTTAAAGGGCAACTGGGGGAAGCAGAAATAGAAGACCTGGCAGATTACCTGATAATACTACGTAAATAGAAGGCTATGAGACTGAGCAATAAAAAAGTGATGCAGGAATTGCAGCTATTCCTCTCCACTCCTGTAGCGGTGCATGTCTGCATTCTGCAATTATTCATCAAAATATATAAGCATAGCGCTAAACAATAAACAACATGAAAAAGTATAAAAGAATATACAACATTTCGACCGGCATTATTGTGCTGATCATGCTATTCAGCATGTACAAGATGTACACGCCGGACTATGACCGCATGCACTTGCCTAACTACCTGAGGGTGGAGCTCACGGTGTTTAAGATACTGGGTATAGCTGTGCTGTTGATACCGCGGTTGCCGATGCGCCTGAAGGAATGGGCGTATGCGGGATTTGGCATAACGCTGATATGCTTTGGCGAGATCGCTGGAGCCGATTTTCTTCCTGGGTGTGTTGATCGTTTCGAATATTTATATGCATAAGGTTTATGATGAGGGCGTGACGCGTGATAGATAAACGCGACGATAAATGTTGTTTTGTTTTCGTGTTGTTTTGCTTTTGTTGCGTGTCCTGCGTAGTGCGTGTTTTTTCTTTTCTTTTGCGGAAAAGAAAAGAAACAAAAGAAAGCCGCCCGAAAAAAAAGCTTCAGTTTTTTCGGGGTGGTGCTACTGTGGGCGACAGTGCTACTGCGCTGCCGGGCAAATTGGCTCCGGTGGCTTGTGTTATTGCGGTAATGTGATGCCAGGGGTATTGCGAAAAAAAAAGCCACTGTGTGATGCAGTGGCTTTGGTTATTGAAGAGATAAGATATGCTATTGAATTATGAACCTAGTGGTAGACGATTGGTCCTGAGCGCTGAGGCGAAGCATGTAGATGCCGGGAGCGAGATCGTTGAGATGGACATTGATGTTTAGCTGACCTGTATTGCCGTCTGCAATGGCTTTGTAAACTGATTGGCCTAAGACGTTAATCACTTCGAGTGTGACAGGTGCATTGACCTTATTGGTGAATTCTGCGTTTAAGGTGAATGTTCCCTGGTTGGGGTTGGGGTAGAGACTTAGTTTGTTTACGAGGTTGCCGAGATTGGAGACGTCGGTATTGCTGCGCATGGTGAGCTGATTGCTGAATGCGGCGAAGGTATCGAGGCATTTGGCATTGCTGAAAATGACGCAATAAATGACATCGCCAATGGCTACGTCATTAGTGATATATACTGCGGTGTCTACACCGGATATCCTGTGTGTATTCTTGTACCAAACATAGTCAGGATGAGTGCCGCCATTTACGGAATGAGCGGTAAACTTAACCGTGGTGCCGGGTGTGAGAATGACATTGGGCGTATCAGTGATGGTGATGGCGGGCCTGCCAGGCGACAGTAAATGCATAGTATCTGTAGCAGAGACTGTACTGCGCCTGATGGGGCATACGTCCGCAGAGGTGTATATGCAATTGATACGATCTCCATTGCTCATGCTATCAGGCGGTAATACCAGGGTGTCTTTGACCGCGCCAATAATATTTTTGCCATTCCGGGTCCACTGGATGGTTGGAATTGCGACGAAGTGGGTAGCATGGGCCGCAAAGATCGCGACATTAGTCTTTGCGCATAAGCTATCTCCATTTAAAGATTTAACAAAAACGGACAAAGAATCATGTGTTGGTGCGTAGGCAACAATGATGCTGGCGCTGGTATCGCGTGGAGCGGCACAGCCGTCTACGCTGTAAGCGATAACCTTTACAGTGTCGTTATTGTATAGCGGCAAAGGGACAAACGAGGAATCAATGCCAGAGGCAATGGTGTCGCTATTTACCATCCATGTATACAATGGAATAGTGTCGTAGCCGGAAGGTGAAACTCTAAATGTATCAGCGTGCCCTTCACAACGAGGATAGCCCTCGTCCCTTAGTGAAATATGGAAATGGTGGAGCGCAACAGTATCGAGGTGGAGCACATTGGAGGCATTGACAGAAAGAGGGAAAGCGCAACCGAGATTGCTCGTCATGATACAGGTAACAGTATCACCTCGGTGGAATACGGTATCTATAAAAGGTGTTGAAAAGTCGGTAGTGTCGATGGTTACACCATTTACCTGCCATTGGAATGTAGGTGCAGTGCCGCCATTGATAGGGCGATTGACAAAGAAATTAAGCGATTTTGCACCGGGGCAGATGGCTACAATGGGGCCTCTTGGCGTACTTAAGCTGCTAGAAGAGCCTATGAGGAAGGACGGAGTGACAGTGGTAGTGATAATTTCATTTGCGGATGTACTGTTACCAGCAAAAGTGGTAACAGTAGCAGTATAGGTACCTGTAGAGGCTGGAATAAATGTATTGCGTATAGTGTCTATAAATTCCTGCACGCGCTGGTTGTCAAAATCAGCTACATAGATATTGTTGTGCACGTCGAAAGCAATGCCTTTTGGAGTACTTAGCAATAGTGATGTGTTGCCAGCTGTGCCAGAGCTGCTTCCTGCAATGGTAATGCCGGAGGAACTGCCGGAAGGCCATTTTTGTATACGGTTGTTACCAGCATCAGAAATATAGATAGTCCCCAAGCCATCAACCAATACGCCAGCAGGTGCATTAAGTAACGATGCTGTGCTGCCTGCAGTGCCTGAAGAGCTACCGGCCACTGTGCTGCCGGAAGAGGCAGCGGAAGCCCATTTCTGAATACGATTGTTGCCTGCGTCAGCAATATAAATATTGGCAGAAGCATCTACGAAGACGGAAGTGGGGTGATTAAGTAAAGAAGCTGTGGTGCCTGAAGTGCCTGAGGAACTACCGGCCACCGTGCTACTCGATGAGGCAGCGGAAGCCCATTTCTGAATACGATTATTACCAGCGTCGGCAATGTAAAGATTACCGAGTGCATCTCTGAAGACATCAATAGGATTATTAAGAAGAGCTGCCGTGCTGCCTGCAGTGCCTGATGAGCTGCCTGCTACGGTAATGCCTACTGTATCGCCGGTCTTCCATTTCTGAATGCGATTGTTGCCCGCGTCTGCGATATAAATATAGCCGGCTGTATCAACAAAAATACCTGTGGGCTTGTTCAGCTGCTTTGCAGAACTGCCAGGGGTGCCGGTGCCTGCCACTATATTGATGGTGGAGTCGGTACGTAACACAACGCGAGCATTGGCACTATCTACAACATAGATATTGCCATGCCTGTTTACAAAAACAGCCTGCGGGCCATGCAGATAAGCAGACGTGGTACCTGGAGTATCTGTAACGCCGACAGGAGTGAACGCACTTGTTTGCCAAGCGGCGGTGTCACTTTGCAATATCGTGCTGCCAAGCTTCCATGTAATGGTGGCAGGGGTGATGGTGCTACTGCATGTAATAGTGCTGCCGGGGCAAGTGGTACCAGTGAATGTGACAACAGGTGTCTGTGCAACTGAGCGCAAAGGTTGGATAAAGAGTATGCCGAGGATAAAACAGAATGTAGAAAATTTCATCATTCAGGATGGTGGTTTAGGTGGTTTGGTATAATTTGGTATAATAATGAGTTGTTTGAAATGTGGTGCCTAATAACTGATAGTTACTTAGACTAAAGAAAAGAAAAATAATTGAAAAATGCAATATTTCAGTGTATCAAGCGGTTACTTCACTTCTATGTTTTTTGCAGAAGTATCGAAAAACTCCTTTTTAGGTAACATGACCTGGAGGATGCCATCTTTATAAACTGCACTAGCTTTGGTGCCGTCAATAACATCGTCGAGTGTAAAACTGCGTGTAAACGAATGTAATATGTATTCGCATTTTAACCAATTATCTAATTTTTTGCTCAGGATATTTTCGTTATAAGAAATAGTAAGCAAAAGGCCTGTTATATCCACCTTAAAACCCTCCCGGTATAAGCCCGGTGCTATGAGATGCATTTCATAGCCACTATCTACATTTTTAATATTAACCGGTACTGGCTTAGGATTACCTATGTTGGTAACGTCTGCAAAAAGCTTGTATTGTTTTTGTTTGGAAGGAGATATGCTGTTGATATTGTATTTATATTGTTTAACAAAGGTGCGCCGATACCAATTAAGTAACAGTGAACGCAATATGGTTATGGTACATGCAATTAAAAAGCCCTGAGAGCTATCTTCTTATAGTCTCCATTAACATCAAAAAAGAGAAGGGCTTCTGTCGAAATAATAAAGACAATAATAAAGGCTATAATTGTTTTTTTATATGACATAGCCGATGATATTAATGATTTGCGATATGGTGTTATAGAAATTATTTTGTTACATAAACCTTATAAAAACTATGTCGGTAAATTACACAATATCAATTATATGTAAATATCCTAATTGTTATTTTGAAATAAAATAATACCGTTAAAAAACTTTATTATGCAGCGGTGATGTATGCATTGGCTACCCAACACCCCAAAAAAATAGGGGTTGAAATTTCAACCCCTAAAACAAAGTAGTGCAACAACTTTAGCCTTTCAAAACAGTGCGGCTGATAACTATGCGTTGTACCTCGCTGGTGCCTTCGTATATCTGTGTGATCTTGGCATCGCGAAGGAGACGTTCAACATGGAATTCTTTTACATAACCATAGCCGCCGTGTATCTGAACTGCTTCGTTGGTAACCCACTGAGCAATGTCAGACGCATATAGCTTAGCCATGGATGCAGAGAGAGTATAGTCCTGACCCTGATCTTTAGTCCATGCAGCCTTAAGACAAAGCAGGCGGGCAGCCTCAACCGCTGTAGCCATATCTGCCAGCTTGAATGCAACAGCCTGGTGGTTTGATATTTCGGTACCGAAAGCTTTACGTTCTTTAGAGTATTTCAGCGCCAGCTCATAAGCGCCACTTGCAATACCCAGTGCTTGTGCAGCGATACCAATACGGCCACCTGCAAGCACCTTCATCGCAAACGTAAAACCAAAGCCATCATCGCCTATGCGGTTTTCTTTAGGAACCTTTACGTCCTGGAACATGATACTGTGTGTATCACTACCGCGGATACCCAGCTTGTTTTCCTTAGCCCCAACTGTAACACCCGGCAAATCTTTTTCGACGATGAGTACGTTTATGCCCTTGTGTCCTTTTTCAGGATATGTTTGGGCGATAACGAGGTAGTAAGATGCTGAATTACCATTTGTGATCCAGTTCTTGGTACCATTTAATAAATAATAATCGCCTTTGTCTTCGGCAGTAGTGCGCTGAGAAGTAGCATCGGAGCCGGCTTCAGGTTCGCTGAGCAGGAAAGCACCGAGCTTTTGGCCGGAAGCTAAGGGTGTAAGGTATTTCTGCTTTTGCTCTTCGTTACCATACTTTTCAAGACCCCAGCAAACCAATGAGTTATTTACACTCATACAAACAGAAGTAGAAGCATCTATCTTAGATATTTCTTCCATTGCCAGTACATAGGAAACAGTATCCATGCCGGAACCACCGTATTTAGGGTCAACCATCATACCTAAAAAGCCGAGCTCGCCCAGCTTTTTAATCTGCTCAGCAGGGAATTTCTGTTTTTCATCACGCTCGATAACGCCAGGAAGTAATTCGTTCCTAGCAAAATCGCGGGCTGCCAATTGTACTGCAATCTGCTCTTCTGAGAGTTGGAAATTCATATTTAATAAAATATTGTTGTGTGGTCTTGAAATAACGGTGCAAACCTACGTTATTATAAAGAAAAAAAAGAGTGAATTGTTTTAAATATGATGTGTCAGGATTTGAGCTTTTTGATGGTGTTGTCCACTGTTTTGTCTAATAAAGTAAATATTAAGCCTAAGGATAATGCGAATGCAATAGATATAAGCGAGTATTTGAAATAGCTATGCACCTTTATTTTGTTTAAAAAGGTATAAAATAGGAAAAGCCCGAGGCAGTAAAGGGCATTTTTTAGAAAGCGCCTGGTCATAAAGTGATTGCGTAATGGCTGGCAAAAGTAAACAAGTGAAAATAAAATGAAAGAGCATATGGATTTTAGGGATTTTATGATCTTTACTATAAGAAGCCATCATTGGAAAACTATTCCCAACATAGCAAACTAAGCGACGAGGCACTACTGCAAAACTACCGGGCTGCAAAGGACAATACCTGGCTGGGCTACCTGCTGCAGCGCTATACCATGCTGCTACTGGGTGTGGCTATGAAGTACATGAAGGACAAAGAGCAGGCGCAGGATGCTGTGCAGCAGGTGTTTGAAAAAGTACTGCTACACCTGCCGGATGGAGAGATACATAATTTTAAAGGCTGGCTGTATATACTGATGCGGAATCACTGCCTGCAATTGCTGCGGGATAAAACCCATACAATGAACGACGAATGGCTGAAGTATGTGCCTGCGGAGAATGACCGGGAGGAACTAATGCTGCGAGACTATAGCCTGGAACAAATGGAAGCGGCACTGGAGGAGCTGAACGTGATGCAAAAACAGGCAATTGTATTATTTTACCTGAAAAAGCAGAGCTACCAGCAGATAATGGAACAAACGGGGTATAGCTTTGAACAGGTGAAAAGCTATATACAGAACGGGAAGCGAAATCTGAAACAGATAATGGAGAAAAAACTGGCTGAACGCAAATGAGCGAGCTGAACGACATATGGCATGATGGCAAAGGCAAGTTGCCTGAGGAAAAGCTGATGGCTTACCTGGAGGGCAGGCTTTCGCCGGAGGAGCAGCATGAGGTGGAACTGTGGCTGGCGGACGAGGGCATGGAAAGCGACGCAGTGGACGGACTAAAGAATATGCAGGCAGGTGAAGCGAGGGAAACGACAGACAGAATAAACCACCAGCTGCGAAGGCAACTGCGGCCTAAGAAACGTAAACGCAGACAGATGAAGGATAACCCCTGGGCTGTGCAGGCTGTGGTGGTAATATTATTGCTCGTTATCTTAGCGTACATAATAATAAGACTGGCAATGAAAAAATAAATCCTATGAGGCAAATATTATTGGCTGCAGCGTTACTATGCAGCATTATGACATATGGGAAAGGCGATAGCATAATGGTGCGTAACCTGTACTGCGCAAAGGCCGATAGCCTGGTGCTATTTATGGAAGGGAATAACCTGATACAGATATACGCGCCCGGAATAGGTGCTGCAAACCTGAAAATAAAAAGCCTGGACAGAGCCCTGAGAGTAGGTGATATAAAAGTGAAAGGAGATACACTGACCGCTCTGGCAATGCCCTATGCAAGTGGTAAAAGATTGCGATTAATAATTGCAGATAAGAAAACGAATAAACTATATAAAGAAGTAAGCTTTATGGGTGCGAGCATACCTATGCCCAAGGCCAAAATAGGCAGCCTGAAAGACAGCGTGGTGGCAAAGAAAGAATTGCTAAACCAGGATAATGTGCAAATGATATTCCCGAACTCGCTTTATAACTATCCCTACCGTATACAGAAATATACTTTCAAGGCGCAGTATAAAGACAAAAACATATCCATACCTGTACAAGGGCTTTTTATACCAATAGAAATAAAGAAGGCGATAAAGGAGCTCCCACCCAACACCGTAGTAAGCTTTACGGATATAACAGCGACCTGTCCAGACTGCGTTGGAAGACAGCTGGGAGATATTAAAATTTTGGTAAGATAGGAGTGCCCAAATAGGGAACTATATTAAAAATTGTAACTTGCATGGCAAGCCGAAAAAGGCTTTTAGACAATAAATTTCATGCATTTAGCCGGTAAAAAGATAGTGCTTGCCGTAACAGGCAGTATAGCTGCGTATAAAACACCACAACTGGTGCGCCTGCTGATAAAAGCCGGAGCCGATGTGAAAGTGATAACTACTGCCGCAGCGGAGCATTTTGTGAGTCCGCTGGCGCTGGCTACGGTTTCGAAGCACCCTGTGGTGAGTAATGTGAGCGATGGCGCCAACTGGAACAACCATGTGGAGATGGGGCTATGGGCCGATGCAATGGTGATAGCGCCCTGTAGTGCCAATACGCTGGCCAAGCTGGCAAATGGGCTGTGTGATAACCTGGTGTGCGCTGTTTACCTATCGGCGAGGTGTCCGGTGTTTATAGCGCCTGCTATGGATGAGGATATGTGGTTGCATGCAAGCACACGCAGAAATCTGCAGCAAGTGCGTGCATATGGCAACCATATAGTGCCCGTAGGACATGGAGAACTGGCCAGCGGGCTGATAGGTGAGGGCAGGATGGCGGAGCCAGAGGATATAGTGAAATATCTTGATCGTTTTTTTTCTGAAGACAATAAATCGCTTAAAGGACTGCATGCCTTGGTAACCGCGGGGCCGACCTATGAACGGCTGGACCCAGTGCGTTTTATAGGTAATTTTTCCAGCGGGAAAATGGGGATAGCTATTGCAGAGGCACTGGGAGAGAAAGGTGCCAGTGTGACGCTGGTACTGGGGCCAAGCCATCTACAGAGTTATCATACGAATGTGCAAACTATAAAGGTGGAGAGTGCGGAAGAAATGTATGAGGCGTGTATGGAAATATTCCCTAAAGCGCAAATAGCTGTGCTGGCAGCGGCTGTGGCTGATTACCGGCCGGAAGAAATAGCAGCTGAGAAAATAAAAAAGACAAATGAAACGTTTGAGCTAAAGCTGGCGAAGACGAAAGATATACTGGCCGCCCTTGGCAAAATAAAGCAGGAAAGACAAGTGTTGGTTGGCTTTGCACTGGAAACGACCAATGAGCTGGACAATGCGCGCAAGAAACTGCAGGCGAAGAACGCGGATATAATAGTGCTGAACTCGCTGAGGGATGAAGGTGCGGGCTTTGGACATGATACCAATAAAATAACTATTGTGACTGCCGCAGGAGAAAAATCAATGCCGCTGCAAAGCAAGCAAGAGGCTGCTGAAGCCATTGTGAACCAAATACTGGAGATAAGACATGCTGAAAAAACTGCTTAGTGTAATAATGCTGATGGTGGCGGGTGTGGCAGTGCAGGCACAGGAGCTGAACTGCAAAGTGACAATACTGCACGAGAAAATACTGAATACTGACCCGCAGGTGTTTAAGGATATGACGAAGGGCGTAACTGACTTTATGAACACCCGCAAATGGACCAGTGATGAATACCAACCGAGTGAACGTATAGACTGTAATATACTGCTGAACCTGACCAGCAAAATAAGTGGGGATGACAATGGTTACCAAGGGACGCTAAGCATACAAGCATCAAGACCGGTATATAACAGCTCATATAATACTACCACTGTTAATTATGTAGATAAGGATATTGTGTTCCACTTTACACAGTATGGGGCACTGCAGTTTGACGACAGGAATATAACCGGTACTGACCCGCTTGCTTCTAATCTTACGGCTGTGCTTGCTTATTATGCTTACATAGTAATAGGCCTGGACTATGATAGCTTTTCGCCACAGGGAGGAACTGACTACCTGAAGAAAGCACAGAACATAGTGAACAATGCACCGGAATCAGGTAACTCGATACCGGGCTGGAAGGCAGTGGATGGCACCCGCAACCGCTACTGGATAATAGACCAGATGCTGAGCCCGCGTTTTCAGGATGTGAGGAACTACTGGTATACGATGCACCGTGAAGGGCTGGATAGCATGTATGTAAAGCCGGACTCGGCAAGAATGAGAATATTGAGAGGTCTGCCGAAGCTGAGCGATGTAAATAAAGAAAATCCCAACTCAATATTGCTGCAGTTTTTCTTCAATGCAAAATCGGATGAGATGATGAAGATACTGGTTCAGACGCCTAAACCTGACCGTGCATTGTATATACCTATGCTGATGGCAATGGACGTGCCTGATGCTGCCAAATACAATAGCCTTAAGTAAAAAACAGATGAAGAAATACATTGTCCTGCTATTGTGCATAGCGTTCATCACGTCCTGCCAGAGAAAGAGCGAAAAAGTGCCGCATATATCACAAAGCCAGATGGGGAAGATACTCTTTGACATAGGGCTGGCGGAGACATACAGTACAATGGTGACGAAGGACACGGTGCACAAACTTACCGGACGAAATATGGACTCTCTGGGATTATACTACAGGGAAATACTGGCGCATTATAAGGTGTCTCAGCAGGAGTTTGATGCAAGCCTTGGCTACTATCGCGAACATCCTGACGAGCTGGATAGTATATACACAAAAATGCTGCCTGAGTTTGAGAAACTACAGGCAGTATATAAGTTGAAATAAGACTGAAAATTATTTAAGTAAAGCGAGTGTCTTGCGCATGCGTTCCAGCGCTTCCTTCAGCATGTCAAGCGAGGTAGCGAAGGAGATGCGGATGCAATTGTCCGCGCCAAAGGCTGAACCGCTGACCGTAGTAATATTGCCTTTGTGTAGCAGAAACATAGCCAGATCCTCATCGTTTTTAATGGTCGTTTCACCATCGCTTTTACCGAAGAAAGAGCTAATATCCGGGAACGCATAGAATGCGCCATCGGGCATAGTAGCTTTTACGCCGGGAATAGATTGCAAAGTGCTGATGACATAATCACGACGTTCTTTAAAGGCTTGCGTCATTTGTTTGCTAGGTGTAAGATCACCGGTGAGGGCGGCAATACCTGCACGTTCTGCAATAGAGTTGGCGCCGGACGTGAATTGCCCCTGCAGTTTTTCGCAGGCCGCTACTATTTCTTTATTGGCTGCTATATAGCCCAGGCGCCAGCCGGTCATAGCAAAGCCTTTGGAGAAGCCATTTACCAGCACTACACGATCGCGCAATTCGAGGAACTGTGCGATACTTTCGTGGTGGCCTACATAGTTGATGTATTCATAGATCTCATCGCTGATGATGAAGACCTGCGGATGACGTTTAAATACTTCTGCCAAAGCTGCCAGCTCATCTTTGCTGTACACACTGCCTGTAGGATTGCAGGGTGAAGAGTACATGAACAGCCTGGTTTTATCTGTAATAGCTGCTTCGAGCTGTTGAGGCGTTATTTTGAAATCGTTCTCTATTGTGCCAGGAATATATTTTACGATACCTTCTGCAAGCTGCACCTGCGCGCGGTATGTGACCCAATATGGAGTGGGGATCAATACCTCATCTCCAGGGTTTACAATGCTAAGGACTGCATTGGCAAGTGATTGTTTGGCACCGGTTGAGACCATTACTTCTTCAGGCGCGTAGGTAAGGTTGTTATCGCGCTGCAACTTGTGACAGATAGCCTGACGGAGATCGGCAAAGCCGGCAACGGGCGGGTATTTAGTGTATCCTTCGTTCATTGCTGCAACAGCGGCATCGCAAATATGTTGGGGTGTACGAAAATCGGGTTCACCAAGGCTTAAGTCAATGATATTTATACCCTTCGCTTTCAGTTCACGGCTAAGCTTAGCCATCTTTATCGTCTGCGGCTCTGAAACGCGGTTTAATCGTTGGGCCAATTCCATGGAAAATGCTGTTAAAGTAAGAAGCAAATGTAGCTAAGATGTGCTTAAATACATTTGCTTCAGCTATTAAAAAGATTGAATGCGCAATTAGAGACTCTTATAAGCCCCTGCAAACTGCAGGTATATAGCGAGCAGCACTACCAGTGCTATAACTATACTAAGAATGGTGATAACGCGCCTGTATGATGCGTTTACGGTCTTTACTTTATGAAGCTCGCTGACATTATTTATTATATTTTCCATTCGGCTAAAGGCAGTCTCGCCCTTTACCACATAGTCATAGGCACCGTATTTCATGCTGTCGATGGCTACTTCCAGCTGATCCTGGCCGCTAAGCATAATAACCTGTGTTTCCGGATAGCTTTCTTTAATGGTTTTTAGTATTTCTACGCCATTCTTCGCTTTAGGATTGTGAGCGCTCAAGTGATAGTCCAGCACAACGATGTATGGGTGTTGGCCCATATTTTTCAATGCGTCTTCACCATTATCAAAAGTTTTAATGTCGTAAAGAAACCTTTCTGAGAGGTAGTCCTTCAGCATTTCATTTTGAATTGGTTCATCGTCTACCAGGAAAATGGAGCGGTTAGTCTCTGTAGCCATAAAGCGGTTTGATTTCAATTAACGTGAAAAATAGAAAAAAAATCTTACATACCAAATGATATTAATGATAAGAAAGAAGAAAATGGCAGGTTGCACAGAACCTGATGACATAAAAGCAAAAACGCCCCATAACTGAGGCGTTTTTTGCAAGTATAAGAAATTAGCTTTTTAATGTTTTATAACTACCTGCTGTGATTGTATACTTTTGCCTGTTTGTATAACCAGGAAGTAATGGCCTGATGCGAATGGGCGGGTATCTAATTCGTAATGGGTAGTGTTGAGATTTAGCTGCATAGTGCTAAGCTGTTTTCCGGAAATATCATATAGGCTGATATTGCCTGATGTACCGGCCTGAGACATAGATATCTCCAGCTTGTCATTTGCCGGGTTAGGGTAGATGCTTGCCTTGGTTGGTACGACGGTGGCCACGTCTGCAGGTACATCGTCGTAGATGAAGAAGTCGTCTATGGCAGCCTCTACTGCGCTTTGGCCATTGTTATATAGTCCGGTTTCAGAAGGATCCTGTGCTATAAACTTTAACTGGATATTTGATTTAGATGCGAGGTATTCTTTCAAAGCAAAAATCCTTCTTCTCCAGCTGTAATCTGATCGGTAGGTTTGGTCGACGTATTTCCAGATAGCGGAAGTGGTATCGCGTACCTGTACCTGCCAAAGATCTTCGCTGGGGTTATCGCCCATATCATCGCCGTACCAGCGATAGTATTCTATAATCGGGTTGTGATAGTCTGTGAGATCGAATGTGGGGGTTATAACAGTTGTTTTTCCGTAGTCTACATCGTTCGTGTTAATGCCTAAGTAACTTGCCGCATTTCCCGTAACAAGACATTTTCCTGAACCTGTAGTATGGTCGTGCCCTGTCTGGCAAATGATATTGCCGGTATCTGAACGTACAAAAGATTGAACCGGAACGGCCCATATCCATATACCACCTGTTGCATTATCGCCTGTGTTGTTGCCAATTCTCCAGTTCGTAACATCTGAACTATCTTCAAAAGTATTATTATACCTGTTATTCAAGCCCACGCCAAACTGGTAAGGGATAGAATTTTGTAATGAATTGGCAGCAGGATTATAGGTTTTAGGCAGATATACATCCGTGTATTGCATAGTGTCCTGAAGGGCGATGTAATAGTCGATAATTGTACCTTTTGTTTGCGCGGGCATTGATGCTATATAGGTTGTGCCTGAAGTATTAGTCATAAGGACTGTATCCCATGCAGAAGTGCCTCGTACTTTGTACAGGAGCGTAAGGTTGCTAAAAAAGAAAGTATTGAAAACAGTAAGATTTGCAGAAACAGAAATAGGAGCGCCTGCAGCCTGGTGTGCAAGTTCTTTGTGTGCAATAGTAGCATCGTAAAGGAGATATATACCATGCTTTGCGAATGCGGAAACTATTTGCCTGAAGTGTGGGGTGCCGTTGCTTAGGTTATTGTCATTATCATCATTAAGCAATGCACTAATGAGTACACCGTGATAAACATTGCCCTCCGTACCATCGGGACCATCAGAGGCTTCGTTATAGCAGCCGGTAAATAGCTTTGCCATGGAATCTACGTTGCCCAGGTTCACGCTTACATCCCACCAGGCGCCTGCAATTATTTCACCGTCATTATGTGGCTCGCCGGTAATATCCTTTGGGAAAACAAGGGAAGTGACATCATAGCGGCGAATGTCGCCACCAGCGGTATATGCATTTTCGCCTATGATGGGGCTATGCGTAATACACATGGCCCATACATCGGACATGCCCTCGTTCAATGCGCTATTTTGTATGGTAACATGATTTATCATGGTGTAATACTTGTCGGTGATGCCATGACCATATTCATGATAGATAACGCTGCCTATATTAGCAAACGAAACGCAACCACCGCCAGCAGCATAGAAATTTATGGAGCTGCCATTATAAAAGGCATTGCAGGTACCTGTACCCAGGTCTACATTGGTAGGCAATGCGATATCCATTCCTGTAAACGCAGGGAATTGCAACTTCATGAAATTGTGTACCCTGTTGACATGATAATAGGCATTGATGTGCCTGCTGGAGGCCGGCGCAGTGATAGGGAAAGTGTATGTGGTGCCGATAGCTGTAACAGAGGTGTTGAAAGAAGGCGTGGTGCTGGTAGGCACATCGTTTACTACAGACCAGCGGCCTGATAAGCCGACATTTGTTGTTGTTGGTAATACTAACCCGCTATTGCTGTAGTAGCCTGCTGTGTCCGTGTAATAAGTATTGCCTGCTATAGTGAGTGCCAGGTCTGTTAACGGTTGCAAGGTGGCGGGATAAGAAGTACCATCTTTATAAACATTTCCTTTTACAGTAAGATCGAAAGCATCTTTTATTTCGTTTGTGCGATAAAGAATATTGCCGTTGGTGGCATCTACATAGCCGCTTAGTTGAATAGGTGCATTACTTTGCGTGCTGCCCTTTACTGTAAAATGCCAGGCGGGGTGCAATACGTAACCTGAAGCAGATGGTATTGGGAACCATTCCCATTGTTCATTTATTTCGTTAGAAGTAACGTTAATGCCGCTTAGATCGGCTATGGCCGCTTTTGCCGCATCGGCGGCAGCGAGTGTAAGCGTTGCGTCAGCGGGCTTGCCATAGTTCTTCATTTGCACGCGAATCAGCTCACCGGCGGGAGTAAAGCGGAACGAGAGTTTTGAAAAAACAACGGTATGGCCTGCGAAAGTTTGCACGTAACTGGCAAATATGGCTTTATCCGTTTTGGCTGTACTTGTTTGCTGCCATTCATCGGCATTCACATCCAGATCATTGAGCTTTTGCGTAATGGCATTGTTTACCCATTCTGTAACGCCAGAGCCGGACATTTTTATGGCTTTACCATACATGTCTCTAAAATGGCCTGTGGGTTTGTCCATTTCAATGCTCCAGCCAGGAAAGCTTGTGGCGGCAGCTTCTGATGTTGCAAGCAACTTATCATCACTGACTGAAGCGATCCTTACATTTTTAAATACAGAGATGCTATAGGTGTTCGCTTTGTTTTGTGCGAACGTGGTGCTGAGGCAAGTAATGCAACCTGCAAGCAACAAAAATTTCTTTATCACGACCTTATAGATTAATTATAAGAAATGGCAGAAGTTAAATATAGTGATTTTTAACCTATTAGAACGGGTGAATTGTAAAAATATTGCAAGTTCAGAGTTTAAGCGACTGCGACGCTTTTCAGTTCTTTGAATGCTTTTTCGCAAAGTCGTTTTAAATCATTCACCAGCTGCGGCAGGCGCTCGTAGTGGGCAGATTCGCCTGCTGTTTGCTCAATAAGGAATATGTGGCTTACGTCTTCTTTTATACCCATATAGGAAAGCTGCGGCTTCAGTGAGTGTGCGGCTATTTTTAAAGATTGGTAATCTTTAGTAATCAGCGCATGCTCTACGTTTGAAAGCAACTTCGGGGCATTCTCAAGGAACATGTTGATGTACTTGTTCATCTTTTCTCTGTTGCCGCCTGCAAACTGGGTAAGGAAATTCATGTCCGTAACTTTATCGGGCAGGGGATGCTCAACAAAGGTAAGCGGCGTAGATTCGGGCGCCTTTGCAGGTGCTTTATCGCTGTTCAGCACCTTGTTCTCCAGCACGGCAGCCATTTTGAGCAGCAGCTCATCTGTATGGAAAGGTTTGGAAACATATGCGTTCATACCTGCGGCGAGGTAAGATTGTACGTCTTCCTGCAGCACATTGGCAGTCATTGCGATTATCTTAACATCTGATGTGGGTGGTTTTAGGGTAGTCCTTATTATTCTTGTTGCAGTTACGCCATCCATTACAGGCATTTGTATATCCATCAATACAACATCATATACTTCCTGTTGTACCCGATCTACAGCCTCTTGTCCATTAACGGCGATATCAATAATAACATTGGGAATGATCTCTTTTAAAGTATCCTCGGCCACCATTCGGTTAAATTCATTGTCTTCAACCAGCAACAATTTTACTTTATTAAGACGTTGTATAGTCTTTGCATCTATAGCATCTGTATGCTCAATAGATACCTGAACATCTGACTCGGTAAATGGTATAAGTACTGTGAATGAGGTGCCCTGGCCAAGCTGGCTTGTTACAGATATATCGCCCTGCATGAGCAACACCAACTGGCGGGAAATGGTGAGACCAAGACCTGTGCCGCCAAACTTGCGTGTAACATCTGTGCCTGCCTGTGTAAAGCTTTCGAATATTTTGCCCACATATTCCGGGGCAATGCCTATACCTGTATCGTTTACTTCAAATTGCACCCAATGTTTTTTGCCTTCTGTCTTCTGCAATGTAGCACGCACATCAATGTATCCTTTTTCGGTAAACTTGACTGCATTGCCTGCAAGATTGATAAGCACCTGGTTAATGCGTGTAGGATCGCCGACGAGACGCTTAGGAATGGCAGGATCTATAAACATGCGCAGCTCTATGTTTTTTTCTTCCGCCTTTAGGAAAAGCATGTCACGCACGCTTTGCACCACTTCACGCAGTGAAAAATCTGTTTGTTCAATAACGATTTTACCTGCTTCTATTTTTGAAAGGTCGAGTATATCATTAATAATAACGAGGAGATTGTCTGCCGACATTCTGATAGCGTCGAGATATTTCAGCTGTTCCGGCTTCGGGCTTTTGCCCAGCAGCAGGCGTGTCATGCCTACAATAGCATTCATAGGTGTGCGTATTTCATGACTCATGTTGGCCATGAACTGCTGCTTCAGATAGGCAGTACGCTCTGCCACTTCTTTTTCTTTGCGCGCAAGTTCTATCTGCTGACGTATCTGCAGATTGCGGAGCTTATTGAAAATAGTTTGCTGAAATATTTCTTCTTTTAACTGCTCAAAAGTTTTGAGATGGTGAAACGCCTTAGGTATATCACCCATTTTGTCGTACAGCATGGATAGTACTTCATGTACGCTCATCAGATCATGACGACGCATGTATTCGTCTGCCAGGCTGAAAGCAATGTTCAGATGATGCAAGGAAGTGACATAGTTACCCTCATCCATGTGCAAGCGGCCCAGATAGAATTGAGCTATGATCTGCACTTCAATATTTGCCAGTTGCTGAGACTGGTCTAAAGCGGCGGTAAGAAATTTGCGGGCATTATCAAAGTCGTGCATTTTGTAGTAGACCTTGCCAAGCCCGCTTTCAGCCAATACATAGTTTGCCGTTTCCGGATCTGTAATGTTTATTATCTCTTCAAAGTACCGCAGTGCTTCGCCAAATTTCTCCTGCTTAAAATAAATATTGCCGAGCGTATTATAGACAGCTATGAGCCTGCTGGTATCGTGCGAGCGTTCGAAAATAGGCAGGCATTTCAGTGCATACTCCAGCGCGCTGTCGTAGTCATTAAGATCGTAATGGAGATTAGATATGCTGGCGAGGATAACGGATTGTGCAAATTCATCGCCCAATTCTTCATTAATTTCCAGCGCAGTACCAAAATAGTTCAGAGAGCTGGCGAGGTCTCCAAGATCGCGGTATATGTTGCCAAAGTTGTTTAATACGCGGGCTTCAAGTTTTTTGTCCTTTATTTGTTTGGCAATTATGTAGGCTTTCTCCAGTACTTCAAGGCCCATATCATATTCGCCCTGCAGCCAGTAGCAGGAACCTTTCAGGTTGAGGCCACGTCCTTCGCCTTTCAGGTAGCCGATTGCTGTAGCGCGGTCAAGTATATCATCCGCCATTTCAGAGGCCCTGTCCACGTCAAAATTTCGCAGTTCAACACCCATATCTATGAGCGTATCAATACGACCTTTTTCATCTGCCTGGTTATTATATTTTTCCTGTAGCTGTCTAAAACGCGGGGTATCCATCTGTATGTATTATAGTGATAAGAATAAAAATAACAAACCCTCCCTTATATTGGGAGGGTTTGGCAATAAAATATGTTTAAATATTATTGTCTGTCCTGCTGTTGGTAAACCTGCAGATATTTGTCTTCGTAAGAAGTAAAAACAACACAAACGTGTCCCATAAGCCATAATCCCCATGCAGCGGTTATCCAGGCCGGCCAAGGGTATGCCCAACCTATGTGCCCTTTGTCATAAGTAGTCCACATAATAGTTACACCTATAGCAAATACAATAGCGTGCACTGCAAGCCACATTTTCTGGCGTCCGGTTGGTTTTATTCTTTTAGGCATGAAAACTCACTGATTTTGTGCAAAGATAAATAGCAGGTATGAGAAAATGAAATGCATTAAGTACGATACGTATTGAATAGATATTTGTTTAATGTTTGAGCAGTGTCATTTTTGAGTTTGTATTTAATAACTGCTAATTTATAAGAGGTTATTTGGCTAATTTTACGGCTATGCTGAATAATATAGTAAAAAAATCTTTACTTGTAGCGGGATCACTGCTATTGTGTTTGAGTGTGGGTGCGCAGCCTTGGATGAACACACAGAGTGATAATCCTGTGAAGCTGCGGGATGTGATCGAAAAATATCACGAAGCGCATGATGGTAATGAAGAAAGTGAAAGGGAAATAAAACAAGGAGTAGAAGAAGAAGGGACGGATTATTTATTTAATCGCTGGGTATGGTACTGGAAGCAGCACCTGGACTCAAACGGATATATCGTGTCCTCAAGCAAAACACTTGAGGAATGGGAAAAATTTCATCAACAGAATAAAGTTAGCCAGGGACAAAAGAAAACAGGAAGCTCATCAGCTGCGTGGAGCTTTGCAGGGCCAGATACTTCGCAGGGTGGCTACTCAGGTATAGGACGCATAAACGTAGTGTCCTTTCACCCGACGGACTCAAATACCTTCTGGATAGGAAGCCCGGGTGGTGGAGCGTGGAAAACTACGAACAACGGAACAAGCTGGACCTGCATGACAGACAACCTGTCGTTACTGAGCGTATCTGATATAGATTTTAATCCGCTGAACCCTAATACGGTTTATTTATGCACCGGTGACCGTGACGGCGGTAACTATTATAGTGTAGGCGTACTGAAATCGTATGACGGAGGTAGCACCTGGAATAAAACAGGTATATCATGGACGCCTTCGCAATACAGACTTACCAACGCGCTGGTGATAAATAAGCTGGATACAAACTGCCTGGTGCTGGCAACAAGCAATGGTATTTATAAATCTACCAATGGCGGTACAACCTGGGCAATAAAGCTGGGTGGCGATTTTAAAGAAATGGTTTATGACCCAGCGGATACCAGTGTGCTGTATGCAACAGGTGAGAGCAGCTCTGCTACACAATCGCAGATATATCGCTCATCCAACGGAGGTAATAGCTGGACGCAGATAACCAATTTTACAGATGCGAACCGTGTGAGTATAGCGGTGACACCAGCTAACCCTGCTATAGTAAAAGCAGTGGTGGCTTCGGGCACCGGCACTATGGCAAACGGGCTGGCAGGTATTTACAGCTCATCTGATACGGGAAAAACATTTACGGAAATATATACAGGCGACTGCAACAACAATCCTATAGGTTATGACAAAGATGGCAAGAGCTGCGGTGGCCAGGGATGGTATGACCTGTGTATAGCTATTAGTCCGTTGGATAGCAATAAGGTGTATATAGGCGGTGTAAACACCTGGTACTCCGGCAATGGAGGCAGCAGCTGGACACTTGTTACCTTCTGGTATTTCCTTTCATCTACAATAGAAACATCGCATGCTGATAAACATTACATGGCCTTTAACCCGTTACGGCCTAAGATGCTGTACCAGTGTAATGATGGCGGTGTGTACATGAGTAACGATCCAAGTTCCGCTTCGGCATGGGCGAACAGGGTGACAGATGGATTAGGTATCACTGAATTTTACAGCAATGCAGTGGATGACAATGCCGGGTATATACTGGGCGGTGCGCAGGATAACGGCACGAAAATGCTGGTGTCGGTAGGCGGCAGTGGTACCGCATCTTATGATGTAGGAGGTGGCGATGGTATGAATTGCATTATAGATTACATGGATAACACCACGTATTACTATTCATTCCCAAGCGGCAGCATTAATATTCACAATGGCGCAGGTGATAAAAGTATTTCCGATAATATTCCCGGAAAGCCGACGGGTGCATGGGTAACACCATTTGCGCTGGAGCCATCCTGCAATACTTGTATAGTGGCAGGATATAGCAAAGTGTATGTGAGTAATGACCAGGGTGCTACCTGGGACAGTATTTCCGGTGTGCTGCCTATTTACAACCAAACCTACATAGAACGCATAGCGCTGACTGCTGCAGACCCAAATACAATATATGCTACGGTTGATTATTCTGACACGGTTTACTATACGCATGATATGGGTGTGAGTTGGCATAAACTGCGTATACCATATACGGGAGTGTCTGACATTATTGTGGACCCGAAGGATAAAGACCATATATGGGCAACATTCAGCGGTTATAACGTCAATAAGGTAGGGGAGTATAAGCCGGCAATAGGCTGGCATGCAATAAACTCTGGTTTGCCTAATGTGCCTGTGGCCTGCATAAAAAGAGATACTGCGATGAATGCGCTATATATAGGTACTGACATAGGTGTATATTATAAGGCTGATACGGATACGGTATGGCAGGATTACAACCACGGACTACCAGCAGTACGAGTAAACCAACTGGGTATAAACTATGCGACGGGTGAAATATGGGCTGCTACCTTTGGGCGTGGTATGTGGCACTCTGCCAAGCAGGCTGCTGATACTGTTGTAACACATACAGGTGTATCCATTGTTCCATTTGCGACGAATGCGCTTACGGTTTCTCCTAATCCTAACAGGGGTTCATTTGTTGTAGCAGCTAGTGGTGTGGCTAATAAGCAGGCCATAATAAGGCTGATAGACAATATAGGCAGGGTAGTATGGCGACAAGACGTAGTGTTTGATGCGAATAGTAAACTGCAAATAAATACGAGTGGTATAGCGCACGGCAGCTATATACTGGATGTGAGTGGAGACTTCAGTATAGGGCGACAAAAGATCGTGATATACTAAAGAAAAGGGAGCCATTGGCTCCCTTTTCTTTTTATGAAAGTTGTTGTTTTAAACGGTGACTAATTCGCGTGCGTTTTGCATGGCTGCTTCGCTTGGCTTTTCTCCGCCTATCATCTGGGCTATGGCCAGCACCCTTTCTTCCTGCTGCAGTATGCGTACCCTGGTGGTGATGCGGCCTGATGCATCTACATCTTTGTAAACATAGAAATGTTTTGTGCCCTTTGCTGCTACCTGCGGTTGGTGCGTGATGCAGATGACCTGGTGATACTTTGAAAGATCGCGGAGCAGCACAGCTACCTGGCGTGCAGCCTCGCCGGAAATGCCCGTGTCTACTTCATCGAAAATGAGCGTAGGCAGGTGCATAGCTTTGGCAGTGAGCGATTTGATACAAAGCATGATGCGACTCATTTCACCACCCGATGCTGCCTTATGTACCGGCAAGAACTGGCCGCTCTTGTTTGCATCCAGCATGAAGGATACCATATCTATGCCCATTGCCGTAGGTTCCGCATTCTTCTTAAGTGAAATTTCGAAGCGTGCGTTAGGCATGCCTACTGCTGCAAGCAACTCATTTATTTTTGCGGCAATCTGCGGTGCTACTTTTTTGCGTTGCGCTGATAAGTTGTCAGCTATAGCAAGCAAGGCATCATAGGTGCTTTGTTTTTGTTTGCCTAGTTGCTCTATGGTTTCGCTTAGGTCGAGCGTCGATTTTAACTCTTCCTGCAAGGTTGCCTGTAGCGCAAGTAACTCATTCGTATTGCTAACCGCATGTTTCTTCAGCATTTTATAGCCGACGTCCAGACGCTCCTGCAATTGCTGCGTCAGTTCTTCGTCCAAACTTACCTGCCCTTCCAGCGTTTCCAGCTCCGCGCCTATATCCTTTAACTCCTCATAAACCGAACTAATACGTACCTGCAAGGCCGTTGCATCGGGCATTACCTCTGTTATGCCCTGCAGTTGCTGATTTATCTTCTTTAGCTCGTTTACCATGGGTTGCTCACCCTCTTCCAACACGTAGCGGCTGGATTGCAAAACACTAATTATACGCTCTGCATGGCTTATCTGTTTTAACTGCTGATCGGCTTCTTCTATTTCGTTTTCTTTGAAATCGAGCTGCACTAATTCATCCAGCAGGAATTTTTTATAGTCCGATTCCTTTTGCCATTGTGCAAGCTGTGCGGTTTTTTCAGTCAGCTGGCGGGAAACAGATTTGTATTGCTGAAAAAGTGTGCCGTATTCATTTCTGAGCCCGGTATTTTGAGCTATAGCATCGAGTACATCCATCTGGAAATCATCCTGTTCGATGTCCATATGGTCGAACTGCTGATGGAGATCAACCAACAGGGTGGTGAGCCTGTTCAATATTACAAGGGTAACAGGTGTATCATTGATGAACGCCCTGGATTTGCCATTGCTGCTTATTTCCCTGCGAATAATGCATTGCTTTTCGTCATCCAGATCTTCTTCTTTCAGTGCTTTTTTGAACTGCTGATTGCCAGCGACCTCAAAATGAGCTTCGACAATACATTTCTCATCTTTATTTATCAATACAGATGTATCTGCACGCTCGCCCAATATTAATGATAATGCACCCAGTATGATACTTTTACCGGCGCCTGTTTCACCCGTAACAGTATTGAGGTGAGTGTCGGGCTCCAGTATTACATTATCAATAATAGCATAGTTCTTTATGATAAGTTTCTCAAGCATATGTTCTTATAACCTTACAAAAATAGATAAGAATATGCTGCTTTGCTATTAATAAAAGGTGATACGGCGCCAATGATTATTTTTGCAGCATGAGTAAGTTTTTTCTAAGAAAGAAAATAGGCGACAGGATAATAAACGGGCACCCATGGATATTTGCCAATGAGCTGGGCGATAATGAAGGTGAAGCAGCACCGGGTGATATTGTAGAGGTTTATTCGTACAACGGTTCCTTTGTAGGTAAAGGATATTACAACCCCGCATCGCAGATAAGGATAAGGCTGCTGACACGGGACAAAAACGAAACTATAAATGAGGAATTTTTTTATAGGACCATAGCTGCAGCCTGGGAATACAGGAAGCAGATAGGATATGTAGAGAATTGCCGCCTGATATTTGGAGAGGCAGATCAGCTGCCAGCCTTGATTATTGATAAATTCAACGATTATTTTGTCATTCAGACACTTGCATTGGGCATAGATAACTGGAAAGGTGCCATTGTGTCGGCCTTGAAAAAAATATTTAACCCTAAGGGAATTTATGAGCGAAATGATGTGCCGGTGCGTGAATTGGAAGGTCTGACGCAGCAAAAAGGTTTCCTGTCTGAGCCGTTTGACACAAACATTATACTGAATGAAAACGGACTGAAGTTTCATGTGGACATAGTGAACGGGCAGAAAACCGGGTATTTTCTTGACCAGCAGGATAATAGAAGAGCCATACAGCACATAGTAAAAGATGCGAATGTGCTGGAAGCTTTTTGCTATACGGGTACTTTCTCCATGCATGCCGCACACTACGGCGCCAAGAGCGTGCTGGGACTTGATATTTCAGAAGCAGCAGTGAATACAGCGCGCAGGAATGCTACGCTGAATGGCTTTGAAGATATATGCAGCTTTGAGACGGTGAACGCATTTGATGTGTTGAAAAAATGGGTGACAGAAGGCAAAAGATATGATGTGGTGATGCTGGATCCTCCCGCATTTACCAAGAGCCGCGAAAATATTCAGAAGGCCATAACAGGGTATAAAGAAATAAACCTCAGAGGTATGAAGCTTACAAAGCCGGGCGGCTTCCTGGTGACGGCGAGCTGTACTAACCTGGTGCCACCTGAAATGTTCCTCGATATCATAGGCATGGCGGCAAAAGATGCAAGGAGAAAGCTAAGGCAGGTGACCTGGCAAACGCAGGCTTCAGACCATCCTATACTGTGGAATATACCATCTACACAATACCTGAAATTTCTTATAGTGCAGGTGCTATAAGAAGCGCGCTAAACACAAAAAAAGTAAAGGTTGCCAATCGGCAACCTTTACTTTTTAAATATGATTCAATCAATTAAAGCTGATTGTAAACTTTAGCGTCGGTAGAACGAGCTATACCAAAGAACTGGAATGTCTTGTGGTGGTAGCCTTTTTTGATATACGCATCAGTGTCACCTTCTTCAGGGATGGTAACCCAGTCGTTATGTTTGCTTACTCTCCAGCGGTAAACGGCTACGAAGTTAGCACCACGGCGTGTATATGCGTAGAACTGCAAATGTTTCTGGGTATAGCCCATTTTCAGCATCTGATCGTCGCTGAATTCGTCTTCACAAATAGTAGCATGATCTTTAGTAACCGGATTCCACCAGCTGTAAACAGCTACGCGGCCAGGGCCCGGATTACGATATGCTGTGAAAAGCATTGTCTTATCTTTCCATTTCCAGTTAAGCATCTGACCTTCCTGATACTCGCCATCTGCTACTGTAACATATTCATTATCCTCAGGATTATACCAGCGATAAACTCTTACAAGTTCATCATCGCTTTGTGCATAACTTTTATTAGTGGCTAAAACCGAAACTAACACAGTTGTAATGAGGATGAAGGTTCTTTTCATATTTTAAACGCTTTTTTTCAAATCGCTACCAAAATACATAAAAATTTTCTTGACCTGCAAGTGGTTGGCAATAATTTTTTTTTGATCCCTAATAATCATCATATTATCCTTGGTCAAATGCGGCAATTGGCGTAGCTTTGACCCCCTTGTTGTGCCATGGTGGCAGTTATAAAAAAACTGCACGTCTTTTGCTGCTTCAAGAGCAATAATGAATATAAATGTGTAAGATGAATAGGCGCATTTATATATTAAATATTAACAATACCTAAGAAAACAATAGACTAAAATGATCGGTTTCCTTTCAAAATTATTTGGTGGCAGCAAATCTGATAAAGATGTAAATCGTATCCGCCCGCTTGTGACCGAGATTAATCGTGTATATGGGGAATTACAGACTTTATCTAACGATGAGCTGCGTAATAAGACCCAGGAATTCCGCCAGCGCATACGTGAATATCTTACCAATATAGATGCAGAAATAGCCGCGAAAAAGACAACTGCTGATGGACATGCAGAAAACGATATTCATGCGCGCGAAGCAGAATACCAGGAAATAGACAAGCTGATAAAGAGGCGTGATGAGCAGATAGAAGAAATACTGGAAAAGATACTACCGGAAGCTTTTGCTGTGGTAAAAGAAACCGCTCACCGCTTCAAAGAAAACAAAGAAATTATAGCCTCAGCTACAGAACTGGATAAAGAACTGGCGCTGGAGCGTGACTATGTTCGCATAGAAGGCGATAAGTCTATTTTCCAAAATAGCTGGAACGCCGCAGGTACATTGGTAACCTGGAACATGCTGCACTATGATGTGCAGCTAATAGGTGGTATAGTGCTGCATGAAGGTAAGATAGCTGAAATGGCAACGGGTGAAGGTAAAACCCTCGTTTCCACATTGCCTGCTTATCTGAATGCCCTGGCAGGAGAAGGCGTACACATAGTAACTGTGAACGACTACCTGGCCCGTCGTGACCAGGAATGGAATGGTCCTATATTCGAATGGCTGGGTTTGACGGTCGATTGTATAGATAAACACGAACCAAACTCGCCTGAGCGCCATAAGGCATATATGGCAGACCTGACCTATGGTACGAATAACGAATTTGGCTTCGATTACCTGCGTGATAACATGGTACATCAACCTGAAGAAATGGTGCAACGCAAGCACCACTACGCAATGGTGGATGAAGTGGATAGTGTATTGGTGGATGATGCCCGTACGCCACTCATTATATCCGGCCCGGTGCCGCGTGGTGATGAACAGCAGTTCCATATACTGAAGCCACGTATAGAACGCCTGCTGGAAGCACAGAGAAAAGTAATAAACCAAAGTATAACCGAGGCTAAGAAACTGATAGGCGAGGGCAAATCGGATAAAGATAACGGTGGTCTGCATTTGTACCGCGCATTCCGCGGCTTGCCAAAGAACAGTGCCCTTATAAAGTACCTTAGTGAAGAAGGCAACCGCCAAATATTGCAAAAAGCAGAGCACCACTACATAGGTGAACAACAACGCAACATGCCTAAGGTGGACAGCGAACTGTATTTTGCCATAGATGAAAAGAATAACAGTGTAGATCTTACAGAAAAAGGGCTTGCACTTATCACACAATCAGGTGAAGATCCTAACTTCTTTATACTTCCGGATATTTCCACCGAACTGGCTGCGATAGAAAAGCTGGAAACGAGCGATGAAGAAAAAGCGCAGCGTAAAGATGCCCTGCTGCAGGACTACGCAATAAAAGCAGACCGTATACACTCTGTACAACAGTTGCTGAAAGCATATACTTTGTTTGATAAAGACGTGGAATATGTGGTGATGGACGGTAAAGTGAAGATAGTAGATGAGCAGACAGGCCGTATACTGGATGGACGCCGCTATAGTGATGGTTTGCACCAGGCTATAGAAGCAAAAGAAAATGTGCAGGTGGAAGCCGCTACGCAAACTTTTGCTACTGTGACACTGCAGAACTACTTCCGTATGTATCATAAGCTGGCCGGTATGACCGGTACGGCTGAAACGGAAGCAGGTGAACTGTGGGAAATATACAAGCTGGACGTGGTATCCATACCTACAAACGTGCCGGTGATACGTAAAGATCAGCAGGACCTGGTTTATAAAACTAAGCGCGAAAAATATAAGGCAGTAATAGACGAGATAGAAGCACTGAAAGGCGCAGGCAGACCGGTACTGGTAGGTACTACTTCTGTAGAAGTATCGGAATTGCTGAGCCGTATGCTAACGCAAAAGAAGATACAGCACAATGTACTGAATGCCAAACAGCATGCCCGTGAAGCACAGGTAGTAGCTGAGGCAGGCTTGCCGGGTGCTGTGACCATAGCCACCAACATGGCTGGCCGTGGTACGGATATAAAGCTGGGTGCGGGTGTGCGCGAGGCTGGTGGTCTTGCTATCATAGGTACCGAGCGCCACGAAAGCCGCCGTGTAGACAGGCAGCTGCGTGGTCGTGCAGGACGCCAGGGTGACTCAGGTTCTTCACAGTTCTTTGTTTCACTGGAAGATGAGCTGATGCGTCTTTTTGGTTCTGAACGTATAGCTTCTCTTATGGACAAAATGGGCCATAAGGAAGGTGAAGTGCTGCAGCATGGCATGATCTCTAAGTCAATAGAGCGTGCACAGAGAAAAGTAGAAGAGAATAATTTTGGCATACGTAAGCGCCTACTGGAATACGATGACGTAATGAACGCCCAGCGCGACGTTATATACAAACGCCGTAACCACGCATTGTTTGGCGACCGTCTTTCTATAGATCTGGATAATGCGATGTATGATGTCTGCGTAGACCTGGCACAGCAGTTTGCTGATAGCCGCGACATGGAGGCATACAAGCTGGAAGTGATAAAGCATCTGGCCATTGACCCTGAAGTGAATGCAGAAGAATTTGGCAAAACTGATATGGCCGTAATAGGCGACCAGCTATATCACCAGGTGAAAGATTTTTACACGCGCAAAATGAACGCACTGCGTGAGCATATGATGCCTACGCTGAACCAGATACTGGTTGAAAATGGCGATCGTGTAGATAATATAGTAATACCATTTACAGATGGTATACGTATGCTGCAGTTGTATACAAACCTGCAGGAAGCAGTAGCTCAAGAGGCAAGGCCGGTAATACAGACGCTGGAAAAGACCATAACGCTGGGCATGATAGATGAATCATGGAAAGACCACCTGCGTGCCATGGATGATCTTCGTCACTCTGTGCAAATGGCTTCTTACGAACAGAAAGATCCATTGCTGATATATAAGTTTGAAGCATTTAATCTGTTCAAGCAAATGTTGTTGGAAATAAACAGGAATATAATATCCTTCCTGCTGCGCGCCGGCATTCCTATACAGGAAGCGCCACCACAGGCAGCACGCAGGCCGCAACCACCAACAGATATGAGCCATCTGCAGGTAAATAAAGCAGATATAGATGCCGCAGGGCAGGACTATGCTGCTGACGAGCATGATGTATATGATGGCTCTGAAACACAGGTGAAAAGAACACCCGTACAGGCGGGGCCTAAAATAGGTCGTAATGATCTCTGTCCTTGCGGTAGCGGAAAGAAATATAAAAATTGTCATGGGAAGGGGCTTCAATAAGCCCTTTTCTTTTATGCCTTATGCATTACGCGCCGGCATAATTACCGTTTTTATTTCCTGATTTTATATTTTTGATCCGATATGATGCAACCCGAGCGTTTCTTTGAGCTTATGCTAACCGAGCTGGAGCAGCATAAAGAAATGCAGCCTTATTACAAGTTTCTTGGTAAACAATCATCCTGGCATTTCAGGCGCAACTATTTTCTTCAACGCCTTCGTTACATACAACAAAATATTGGCGCTGCACAGGACAAAGCCATTTGGGACTGCGGCTGCGGCTATGGTACTACCTGCATATTCCTGGCCATGAATGGTATAAAAACACATGGCACCACACTGGAGTTTTACTATGATGCCATACAGAAGAGGATGGAGTATTGGAGCCAGTACGGCGATACATCGTTATTCACTTGCACCTACGAAAACCTTTTTGATAATCAGCCTAAAGCAAATAGCTATGACTGGATCATAGTACAGGATACGCTGCACCACCTGGAACCGATAGATGATGCACTGCACATATTTCATCAGGCACTTAAGAAAAACGGGAAGATCCTTTCTATTGAAGAGAATGGCAACAATGTTATACAGCGCATAAAACTGTATAAGTATAGGGGTAATAAGCGCATCATTAGCATATGGGATGAAAAACTGCAGAAGGATATACTGATAGGCAATGAGAATATACGCAGCCTTAAAAACTGGAATCAACTGTTCGTGAAGAACGGGTTTGAGATAAAAAGCAATTCGGTACAGTATATACGTTACTATTTGCCTATGCATTATCGTTTGTTCAATTCTGATAGGTTGCTGCATAAAGAACAGCACATACAAAGCAGAAAAGGGATGCGCCGCGAATATTTTTTCTTTGGGTTAAATTTTATTGCTGAAAAGAAAGGCTGATAATTAGCACTTCTTTTTTATTTTTGCTTAAGAATAGATACATAAGATGAAAAATAATAAGACTAATATACTACTTGCAGCCGGTCTGATACTGATGGCAGGCGCTGCCCGTATCATGAACCATGAAATGCATCTATATAACCTGGCTCCTATAGGCGCATTGGGTTTGTTCAGCGGTGCGGTACTTAAAGACAAGCGTTTTGCTTATCTGCTGCCTTTGCTGGCATTGCTGATAGGTGATGTTTATATTCAGGTATTTACCACTTGGGCAGGCTTCTACGGTATATCCCAGATATTTGTGTATGCGGCTATGATGCTGGTAACCTTTATGGGAACCAAAATGGGCCAGCCACGTAGCTACAAAGTGTTGGGTTTTTCTGTAGCTAGCTCTGTTGTATTCTTTGTCGCAAGTAACTTTGGTGTATGGCTGGACCCGGTAATGCCCTACAGCAAGAACCTAAGCGGTCTTACCACTACCTATATAATGGGTATTCCGTTCTTTAAATACACATTGGCAGGCGACCTGGCCGGCAGTGTTGTGTTATTCGGTGCTTATTATTTGCTCCAGATTGCTTTAGCTGGTAAGTTGCAGAAAGCGAAAGTTTAAAATAATTACCTGATATAATTGATAAGCCATCCGGTAAGGATGGCTTTTTTAATTCCTGCTACTTGTTAGCAAGTGAGCATGTTATTGCATTTGGCACTACAGTCAGACTTGGAAATGATTTCAGACCATCGGACGTAGAAGAGCCTTTAATTGCTTTAGTTATCAGATGATGATTTTACAGGCAATTAGTATAGCTCTGCTGCTGTAATAAATAAAAAAGGCCTCCCAATGCGAGGCCTTTTTTATTATGTTTTGTTGCTATTGTATTATTGCAGCACAACTATTCTTGTTCTGGCCATCATACTGTTGTGGTCTACTTCCAGTATGTAAGTGCCTTGTGCAACGCCACTTGTATTAATATGTAGATTGCCTGAAGCATCAAATGCAGCAGCAGATTGCCATGATATCTGGCCCAGATTATTTATCAGGCGCACCGTTACCTGTTTGTTCACGAGGTCTGCGTGATTTGTATTGATGGTAAAGTTGCCCCTGTTCGGGTTAGGATATACCGAAAGCACGTTATTTGCCAATGGCACTATAGACACGCCTGAAGGTGCTATATCGCGCGCTGTCTGCCAGAAGCCACGCCCAAAGGTGCCACCCCATAATTCATCCGTGGTATAGTTTATTTCCAAATCGTTTACCTGCACTACCGGCAGGTCTGTACCATATATAGCCCAGTCTGTCATTTTTGGTTCGCGATACATAACGCCTACGTCCGTTCCTATATACATGGTACCATTGTTGCTATCGATCGCAATACAGTTGACCGGTACTATTGGCAAGCTGCCGGACTCTTTAGTCCATTTTTTAGTAGTCAACGAATAATCGCCAACGCGATTAGGGCTGAAGCCGCTATATGTAACCCATAGATGTGTTTCATCCTTAGGGTCAACCTGGATATCTGATATAACACCACCTAAGCTATTTATGATGCGTGACCAGGTAGTACCACCATCAGTAGTAACCCATATTATATTGGCCGCCGTTACGTAAATGTAATTTTCATTCGTATATGCAAGGGCGATCCTGTCTATGTTATTAGGAAAGGTATTTGTAAATGCAGTAAATGAAGTGCCGCCATCTGTTGATTTGTATAATTGGGTAAAACCAACGTAGATGGTTTGGTGATCAAACGGAGATATAACGAAAGGCGTTACCCATGCGCCCGTTGGGCTACCCGGGAAGCTTAAAGATTTCGCTTTTATGCCGGTATGCTTGGTAATAGCACCATAATATATGGAAGTATAGAAGGTAGAAGGCGTGGTATAATCTATAGCGCAGGTCATACCGTCGGCAGCACCGGGTTGGGTAAGAAAGGTATCTGCCACACCTTTAGAACCGTTGTCCTGCGCACCGCCCAATACCAGGTTTGTATCGCCAGCTACTGCTATGCGGTAAAACTGCGTAATGCCGAGACCATTGGTAATATTGTTCCATGTAGTATAAACGTCCGGATCAGATTTGTAAATACCGCCATCATTACATTCATATATCACGTGTGGATTTAGCGGGTTGTATTTTATTACATGCTTATCGGCGTGTACCACCTGTATGGAGGAAATATAATTTGACCATTGATTAACGATATTCCAGCTCTTGCCACCGTCCGTTGAATGCCACATGTTAACACCGCCTACAAAAACTGAATTTGAATCGGTAGGGCTCACTGCAATGCAGAGGTCATACCATCCCTGGCCTTTGCAGCTGGAGGAAGTAAGCTTAGGGTCGAAACTTAATATATTATACTGGCAACCGGAATCAGCATCATAAATTCTGCTGAAACTCTGGCCGGTATCTGATGAGCTATAAATGCCGCGCAGGCCGTATGTACCATCTGCAGCCACAGCTTTTACAATACCGGGATTATCTGCAGTTACAGCAATGCTTACACGTATAGCGCCTGAAAAGCCGGTTGCGGCCTTCCAGGTAGCACCGCCATCTGTAGAACGATAAACAGTATAGTTGCCCACGGTGGTGCCGCCTGCTGCGTAAATGATATTGGTATCAGTAGGGTGGTAAACAAGCTGTACGAAATTACCTGTTATCACCTTCGTCCAGGTTTTTGCAGCATCCAGAGATCTGTAAATACCATTTACAGTGCCCATAAGCAGCGTACTGGTATCCCGCGGGTTCATAACCAGTGAATTGGCTACATTTTTTGTACTATCCATCCAGGTTATTCCTGTTGTATCCCAGGTAGCGCCGCCATCATTTGATTTTATAATGCCGTAGCTATAATTGCTAAAGCTCACGGAGCCGTTACCGTCACGGTCACCTGTTAACAAATAAACAGAATTGGGGTTAATGGGATTGATGATGATATCAGAAATGCCTGTTGTTGGCAGGTTTTTATCTGTCATACAGGTCCAGGTACTGCCATTGTCTGTAGTTTTCCATGCACCACCGCCCGCAGTACCAACCCAAAAAGTATTGGTATCAATCGGATGAAAGCCGATGGCTGTCATACGTCCTAATCCATTCCCACCGCCATTAAATTTGGCCGGGCCATGGAATGACCATACAGCAGCACCTGTTTTTTTAGACACCTGGTTTACTCTGTCCTGCTGGTTTTTGTATTTCAGCCATTCGCGAACTGTAGTAACCGGAGACACGATGTAGCCATTACTATCTGTATGCTGCTGCCAGTACCATAGCCAGCGTGCAAACTGGTAGTTAGTTTCAGACTCGCCTTCCTGTTCTGCTTCTTCCGCGTTCTCGTTAGCGTGCTCCGGTTCGCTTTTCCAGGCATCTACTACATCCTGCAGTTTTATCGGGCCTTTCGTGTTCGCAAAGTTCTGAAGCCATGGGGCCTGTGCATTAACAATAGTTGCTAATAAAACAGATGACGCTAATAATAATAATTTTTTCATTTCTTAATCAGGGCAATGCCAGATCGGGTTGCTTCTTAATTGCTTTAACCCGCGAATAAAGCCACTTGTTTTTTGTTTGATAGACGATAAAAACGTTTCCTTGTTTAAATAGCGAGGGGTTAATAAAAGGTGCTTTTACTGCAGACTGTGGTGTTAACTCAAGGGTGTCACCCTTTTTTATATTAGCGAGGCCTATTCGTTCCTGATCATACCCTGCATCCCATGGTGTCACATTGCCTGGTGGCGGAGTATTATTGGTTTTATGAACTTTTGAAATGCTGCAAGCCATCCATTCGCTGCCTGAATACCAAAAAAAGCTTTTGGGCGCTTGCGCATTTTTCCAAACAAGGATAGTATTATAACGGGTGTAAGGAGGCGTTCTTGGCTGGCCGGGCAATACACGCTGCATGGAACTTTCTATAATATTCACATCTCCGCCAGAATATACTTTTGCTTTTTTCTGAGCATATGATGCTGTGATAAAAAGAACTAAAAAGCCGGCTAAATAGAAACGCATTTTTTCTTGTCTGAAAACGCTGCAAAGATACTTAAAAACCGACTCGGTATATTCACCAAATTGTAATAACTATTTGACACTAAAAATAATTATGTAAATTTATTAAATATAAATACGCAATTAAAACCGATTAAACAGGAGAAATATGAAGAAAGTGCTACTAATATCGCTATGCCTGGTGCAGCATACGGCATATGCCCAAAAGGATCTTACATTTTTTGGAGAAGTAGGCTTTGTGCAACCGAACCTGTCTTCAGGAACTTTTGATAAAACGATAAACAATACCACTGAACATATGAGCCTGCAAACAGCTGGTGGCTATACCATAGGCTTGGGAATGAAAACGCTGAGAGGAGATACGCTGCAGGGAATACATTTTCAGTTGAATGCAGCTTTTAGCAGCTATTATCTTACTAATAATATTAAAGAGTCTATCGCCACCTATGATGCCATCAGCCAAAAGACAAATAACTTCATAAGCTATTATCGGTATACGGACGCTGTTCAATACTTTAAAATCAACCCGGCTGTAAACGGTAACTATAAAATCAATAATGCGCTTAGTATTGATGGTGCAATAGCTTTGATATTAAATACACCACTCTCTCGTGGCTTCAATATGTATGTGGCCGGAAGCGCTACTGCCGGAGTGATATACAAGGGCATAGGCGCCTTTGCATCTTACGAAATGCCATTTGGAAAGCTATATAAAACCTACCTTGATAACCAGGGTGTATTTAGCGAATTCACACCTACGGCTAAGCAATCAACTTTAATTGTAGGTATAAGGCTGTATCCGGCAATATTCTTTAAGAGTATTTGCGGTTGCGATAAGAGCTGTGTTGCAAAAAGTACTGCAAAATAAATAAATGATATGGCACTAAAGAAAAAGGAAGACGGCTTAACCAGGGCCGTCTTCCTTTTGCAAATAAGTCTACTTCTTATGCGGTATATGAGTTTTAACAGGCGGCGCGCCCACTATTCTCATCTCCTTTAGCAGCCAGCCAGCGTTGCCAAATTTCTCTATAATGAATAATGTATAGCGAATATCAAGGCTTATGTTTCGGCAGTATTGGTCTGAGAAATAGTAGTCGCTCATGGTGCCTTCCCAGGCACGGTCGAAATTGGTGCCAATAAGTTGCCCTTTATCATTAAGCACAGGACTGCCGGAATTGCCACCGGATGTATGATTATCTGCAATAAAAGCAAGTGGAACAGTACCATTCACCGCCCAGCGGCCATAGTCTTTTTTATTGTAAAGCTCTTTTAGTTTTGCAGGCAGGTTGAAATCAGGCACATCGGGATTATCAAGTGCTATTGCTTCATCAAGCGTGGTTTGATATGAGTATGGTGCCGGACCCTCAGGGTCAAGGCCTTTTACCTTACCATAAGATAGGCGTAGTGTAAAATTGGCATCAGGATAAAGCATAGTGTTTTTTTCTTTAGCCATCTGGCAATTCATGTATAGTCTGTTGAAATAGCTAAGTCGGGCGTAGTATTCATTCAGCCGAGGAGTAACACTGTTGCTGCGTACAATCGCGATGCTGTGATATAGTTGCCATGCAGGGTCGGCCATAATACGCGTACTATCATCAACCTTAGCTCCATTTGCAAAGTCAGTAAGCTTTTGCATAGAAGTGACCAGCGATGTTTTATAGGCGTCGTTTGCCCAACCTTCATAACTGTTGTTATGTACCTGGTATTCGGTGGTATAGTAAGAAGGAACAATGGCGGCGCAATTACTAAAGAAAAGAGGCATTAATGAAGCGAACACCTTTTTATCAACAGCCTCATCATAGTTTTTATAAAAGGCATTGTATTGTTTTAATAAGGTGTTTAAGGAGTCATCAAGCTGCTCTGTTGACAAGCCCTTCTTGAAATAGGGTAGCAGACGATCCAACATAGCGCCTTGTGCTATCATTTCTATGCCATATACAGCTTCTTTTATGTATTCATCCGTTTTTATCAGGCTATCAGCAGCTTCTGCATTGGCCTGCATCCGGGCCAGCAGGTTTGCCGCATAAGGAAAAGCGCTATCGTGTGTTTGGGCCCATTGTTGAAAATCATGTTCATAAGCTCTTTTTTTACCTAACACATCATTTACCTGCAGTCCGTGTACCTCGCCCTGCCATTTCTTCCAGCCATTGGCCACTGTAGCACGCTTCGATGTGTATTTAATAAACACGTCGCGCGAGTCAGCCATGGCTTTGTTCCACACATCCAGTTTCTGTGTACGGGCCTGTATTCTTATGGGGTCAGAAATAGAGTAGACCTGGTTTAGCTGAAAGGACGAAATATATTCCTGCGTTACAGCAGGGAAGCCATAAACCATGGTAAAGCTGCCTTCTTTGTAGCCGGCTGCACTTATAGTAAATGATTGTTTGGGCCGGTATGGTAGATTGGTTTTTGAATAATCTGCAGGTTTGTTATCCTTACCTGCATACACTCTGAACAGGCTGAAATCACCCGTATGGCGTGGCCAGCTCCAGTTTTCCACATCGCCGCCGAAGTAGCCTATGCCATTTGGCGGAAAGCCCACCAGCCGTATGTCCCGATATGTTTCACTGATCACCGCCCAATATTGGTTGCCATTGAAAAACGGTCTGATAGCAACGTCCATATGGGTGGTGAATTTGTAGCCTTTTTCCAGGTTTTTTATTCTTTGTACAATTATGTTATCTCTTACGGTATCATTCAGTGTATCTGCAAGCCCACCTATGATGCGGTCCGTCACATTTTCCATATTACGGATGAAAGTGACCGTGAGGCCGGGACAGGGTATTTCCTCCTGTGGGTTCATGGCCCAGTAGCCTCTGGCAAAATAATCATTCTCGGTGCTGCTTAGCCCCTGAACTGCACCGTAGCCGCAATGATGGTTAGTGAGCACCAATCCTTTCGATGATATAATCTCTCCCGTGCAGCCTCTGCCAAATAAAACGACGGCATTGTTTAGACCTGTGCCGTTGATATTGAATAGTTTTTCTACTGGTATGTCAAGGCCCATCGCCTTCATTTCTGCCTCGCGTGCTTTTATGGTTGCGGGCACCCACATTCCATCCTTTGCTCCTGCATTTTGAACGCTAAGTATGGTAAATAGTAATAAGGTAACTTTTGAAATAAACATGGCGTAAGAAAACCGTGTTGACATAGTAATTTTTTGATTTAAAGAAATAAATATACCGTTTTGCTATAAAAGTTTTATTCAAATGGTTATATTAGCCCAATATAAAGTGAAATTGTTTTCAGTATTATGAGAAAATGCCTACTCTTCGTAGCACTTTTAATAGTGTCGCAGTTAGATCAACTTAAGGCGCAACCCCTGTTCCAGGCACCGGACACTGTGTGTGTACGGCAGACTATACAGCTTCAGACATCTGATTCGGGAGCATCGTCTTTTTATTGGGGTTTTTGCTCGGGTTATCTAAGGAACTTCCCAACTGCAGTTTCAAATCTGGGCACCGGCTTCACGCTGGATACTGCCCGCGCTATGGTGCTGGAAAAGGATGGGGGCAATTATTATGGTTTCGTAGCAAATTATGCAACCTCTTCCCTGTTGCGATTTGACTATGGCAAAAGCCTTGCTAACATCCCTACCGTTACTAATTTTGGTACCATGGCCGGTAAATTCCCGTTTCATCCGAAGTCAATGTACATGGCTAAGGATACGGCATCCGGCAATTGGTTTATGTTTGTGTGCGGTGGTGACGATCCTACGACCTCTTCACTGGGCCGCGTAGATTTTATGACGTCGCTTTCAAATACGCCTAACGTAGTAAACTTTGGTAATCTTAATACGGTGCTGAACGATCCCCGTGGTTTGTTTGTAGCAGAAGAAGCCGGTAGCTGGTATGGATTCCTCTTCAACTACGGTTCCAACAGCATGGTGGCTTTTGACATGGGCAGCAATATATCACTGACTCCTACTTTGGCTGATGAAGGCAATATAGGCGGTTTGATCAACGGCCCAACTGATATGGCAGCCATATATGATGCTGGCAGCTGGTCTTTCTTCGTAACAAATAATCGCAATAACTCGCTCATGCGTATAGATATGGGCAGCCTCACAAATACTAATCCACCTTCTACGCTTCTGGGCAATCCTGGCCAGGTAATGCACAACCCGAGTGGTATAAAGCTGGTGCGTGACTGTGGTGATGTATATGCATTTATTACAAACTATGATAGCAGTAATATAGTAGAATTGCAAATGGCTTCTGTTACTGACCCGGCTCCTATAGGTATTCGCTTGAGTGCCTCAGGTAGTCTGCCACACCCGGGTACACTAAGCCGTATAATAAGAGACCATGACAACCTGTATATATATGTACCGGGTGATGATGGATCATTATCTGATGTTAGTTTTCAACAGTGTAAAGATGCAAGCTTAGCTTCTTCAACTAATAAAACGCCACCACCTTTTAAATATCTCCGTACAGGTACTTATACTGTCTATTTCTCTGCAGATGATGGTTTGCCTACTATGCAGGCCTATTGTAAGCAAATATATGTAGAAGATATACCTGCAATGAAATTAACGCCGGACACGCTTATATGCCAGGGTGATACTGCGCGCATTATTGCATTGTCTCCTGGTGCTACCAGCTTTACATGGTCTCCGTTCTATAACTCAACTGATACAGTAGGTTCATTTCTGTTTGTACATCCGGCCTATTCACTTACATATAATCTTACAGTCACTTATCCTGATGGTTGTATTGTAGATACCGGCATTGTTGTGAATGTAAGCCAGGTGAAAGCTGATGCAGGCCAGGACCGTACTATAGCTGATGGTTCGAAGACGGTATTAGGCGGACCAGGCACTACGATAGGCCCATTCTATTCTTATACTTGGACTCCTGCCGAATATATCTCCAATACAATTATTCCTGATCCAACGGTAAACCCGCCGTACGATTTCACTTACTATCTTAATGTTGTTGAACTTAACGACACATTGAAATGTAGTGATCGTGATACGGTAGTGGTGCATGTGGACTGCGGCGATATCGCACTGCCTAATGCCTTTGTACCAGGCAGCACAAATGCCGGTTCAAACAGGTTTGGAATATTGAATAGGGAAATAATACAGCTTAAATATCTGCGTGTATATGACCGCTGGGGCCAACAAGTATTCCAGACTACAGATGCTGCTCAGTCATGGGATGGCAATGTAAATGGAGACCCTGCAGCGGAAGGCGTATATGTGTGGGAGGCGGAGGGTTTCTGTATAAATGGTAAAAGGGTGCACCGAACCGGCAATGTAACGCTGATACGGTGACCTTAGTAATTCTTATATTTGGGTATAACTTTTAAGCATGCCATCTTATTTATTCCAGCTGGAATTGCCACTGATGACAGACGAAATGATGAATGTTATACCCCGCCAGCGGGAGTACATAAACAATTTGTTTTCTGAAGGCAAAATGTTCTCATATAGCGTTTCGAATCATAGCAATATGATATGGTGCGTAGTAGATTGCGATAATGAAAGCGCTGCAATGGAAATGATATACAGGCTTCCGTTGTACCCTTATTTTACAGACATAGCCTGCCACCCCTTGCTCTTTCATAATACTCAAGCTGCCCCATTACCGGGTTTGTCGCTTAACTGATAAAAAGATAAAAGGCTGCCCAACCGGCAGCCTTTTATCTTTTATGTTCTCCCGGTTTATATCAACGGAACAATAATGGTGAATGTACTGCCTTTACCCAGGGTGCTTTCTACCTTTATCTTACCGCCATGGGCTTCAACCATGGCTTTCACGTAGCTAAGGCCCAGACCAAATCCTTTTACATTATGTATGTTGCCTGTATGGGCACGATAGAATTTTTCGAATATGCGAGACTGTGTTTCTTTCCCCATACCTATACCGTTATCTCTCACCTTTATCGCCATATGGCTTGATCCTGAGTTCAGTGTTTCCACCTCGATATGAAGGTTTTCTTTTGAATATTTTATGGCATTATCCAAAAGATTAAAAATGATATTGGAAAAATGCACTTCATCGGCTTCTATGCGGTGGCGGGTAGCATTAAGCTTTAGCGAAAGTGTACCATTCTTTTCCTGTATTTGCAAGATCAGGTTATCTGCAACCTTATGTATTATATCATGTACATCCAGGTGTTGCAGGTTCAGTTTTATCTCCTGTCGTTCTATTTTCGCTGCCTGTAGTATCTTTTCCACCTGCTTGTTCATGCGTTTGTTCTCTTCCTTTATCATGCCGCTGTAGTACTTCACTTTGTCGGCGTCATGTATCACTTTTTCATTGGTAAGTGCATCTATGGCTAGAGATATGGTAGCAAGTGGTGTCTTCAGCTCATGCGTCATGTTATTAATGAAGTCAGACTTGATCTCTGAAAGCTTTTTCTGGTTGAAGAGCGTGCGTACAGTAAGTGCAAATGCCGACAGAATGATGATAGTGAATACAATTGAAGCGCCTATCATCCCCGCCATCTTCCTTATTATATAGTTCTTGTCCTCCTTTACATATAAGTACAGAGTCTCCTGCAGATAAGAGTTTTCAGGAGTAAGGCGAATCGCATTCATTGTGTTCAGGCTTGGTAGCGGAAAGCTATCAGACATTACAATGGGTAGTTTGTACAGGTTAGTGATGCAAAACTCAAATGGCTGGGTAACGCCATTTTTTTTGAGTGATTTATCTATTATCTGTTGTATTTCTTCTTTTGTAAACAACTGGGAGGTAAATTTCTGCTCCAGGTAATGTTCTTTGGAGTCTTCATCAGGTATATACTGGTTGTTCATCGTTATAAAACGGCTGTATATAGACTCCCGGGTTAGTATTAATGAATTTTGTACATCGCGTTCAAACTGGGTCTGTTTCAGGTAAATGGCATTTCGTATCCATGACATTTGAATAAACATTATTCCTAATACGGAAAGCGTAATGAGTAGTACAATTAAAGGAAAAACTCGCTTCATGCTTAAACAAATTTACATAGTCGTTATAACTAAAAGGTTTAGCAATTTTAGTTTAACGCTGTTTTAACTCCCAATTCCTGTGGAAAGTGCCAAAGTGCTAAAGATCAAAAATATTTATTAAAAAATGAAGCATCGTTTTATTTTGATATTATGAATAGAGACACCGAATATTTTCGGGTGGTGCTTTTGTTAAATCAATTTAATCATTAGCTTTAGGTGTTTATTTGTACGTAGTCTATGAAATATTGTTTACTCTCATTGTCCCTGTTGATTTTGCTGGTTTCCTGCCAGAAAACATCTGACACTACATCAACAAGAGAAGATGACCTGCGCAACGGCAAATGGAAGTTGGTAAAAATGTCAGTTGTGTATAAGGTGAATTATCCGGTACCGCATGATTCTA